>Ga0116151_10001227_pt1 | contig 23958 bp, 21 predicted proteins | sample AD_UKC117_MetaG_FD_89893 | JGI IMG/M metagenome (GOLD analysis project Ga0116151, IMG submission 89893) | Active sludge microbial communities of municipal wastewater-treating anaerobic digesters from Hong Kong - AD_UKC117_MetaG | ecosystem: Engineered > Bioreactor > Anaerobic > Digestate... | reverse complement strand
TGCCAAGGGAGCACGGGGCGAGGTGCTCACCACGCGTGTGAATCGTGCCGAGCCGGAAGTTTGCGTGACTCTCTACCAGTGCAGCCTAAAAGCTGACAAATTTGAGTGGGTGCTCCAAAAAGGTACAGAACTGGGCGTTCGTTGTTTTGTCCCTGTTATCAGCGAGCGCAGCGTTGTACGCCCAGCTGCTGCGTTGTTGAAAAAATATGATCGGTGGCGGGCAATTATGCGGGAAGCGGCAGAACAATGTGGCCGCGGTCGACTGCCAGATCTGCTGGATCCCATGGATTGGTCGATAGCCCTCCACCATGCCGAGGGCCTGCGACTTTTTCCCTGGGAAAGCAGGGCAGAGAGCGCCCCTGCGCTCCACACATTGGCGACCCAACTGCTTTCCTCCCCAGGCCAGGCCGCGCTCCTGATCGGTCCCGAAGGAGGCATCTCCACCGGTGAGGCGGACCAGGCCCACGCCAGTGGTTGGCAGTCCGTTTCGCTCGGTCCCCGTATTTTGCGCGCCGAAACCGCCGCGTTGGCGGCTGTAACCCTGCTCATGGCTGCCAACGAACCCCGTTGACCCAATCAGGCCATTACATATTCAAAAACGTTTGCCTGGGGTTCAACCCCCAGCCCTGGCCCGTCCGGCAGATAGAAGTAGCCTGCCTCACAGCGCATATTCCCGGTGATGAATTGTAGATTGCGATCAAAAATCGAGTGCTGATATTCGTGCATGACGAGATTGGAGAGCGCCGCGGCGACTTGAAGACTGGCAGCTTGGGCGATGCCCACACCAATGGTGGCATGGGGCATTACCTTGCAGTGAAAGGCCTGCGCCATCCGGCAGACTTCCCAAAAGGAAGTGATGCCCATATGTGCCATCTCCGGCTGAATAATACTCATGCAGCGCTTGACAAAGCGCGGACGGTACTCATAGATTGTGCGCAGTTCTTCCCCAATCGCCACCGGCGTTTTAACGCTTGCCGTCACACGCGCCTGCCCATCCATATCCTCAGATTGCACAGGCGCTTCGGCAACCGCCAGATCATAGGCTTCTAGCGTTGTGATCAGTTTGATCGCTTCCTGATCCGTATACCGCCAGTGAAAGTCAACTAAGATCTCTGGCTCCGGTCCAATCGCCTCACGAATGGCTTGCATCTCAGCTACCTCTCCCTCATCGGCCACGGCTGCCGCAAACTTGACGGCGCGATAGCCTTTGTCGATCCATTCCTTGGCGAGTGCTGCCCGTTCCGACCGTGTCGCTTTGGGCAAACCGGAAACATAGACGGGGATTCGCTGGTGACGTTGTGCTCCCAGTAACTTGCAGATCGGCAGGTCTGTTAATTTTCCACGCAGATCCCACAGCGCCATATCTAAACCGGCCAGCGCATCGACGTAGAACCCTCCAAAGAAGCCGCGAACGCGCATGGCGTTGTAGATATCTTCACTAATGGCGACCACATCATGGGGATCACGGCCGCACACCAGCGGAAGCGCCACATCGCGCAAAATGGATGCCACGGTGAGTGGCGAGACCACACCAAAGCTTTCACCCCATCCAACAACGCCACGCGCTGTTGTAAGCTTGATCAGCACCGTATGATCGTGAATGCTATAAATGGTTTGGTTGCCGGGGCGGATGAAGTACCCCCGATCACTGGGGATCGTACCTGCTTCCAATGGGCCCAAATAGGGTGTATCGCGCGGGATCTGCAGGGGAAATACTTCAATGGCATCAATTGTGTCAACCATAATAACTCCATTGCGTAGATATTAATCTGTGTTACGTAATTGTTTGTTTTGCGCGCTGAACAGAAACAAGCGGAGGAGCATCCAGAGCTGTGATAAAACCTTGCTGCACGCGCCTTGATCAGGGACCATGAATAGCTGTAAGGTTTTGGGTGTTGACATTCATAAAATTAGCGTTTAGGATACCACAATACGTGAGGAATCTGCTCAATCGCTTATTAATAAAGTAACGGTTCATCGATTTGAAAGGCATGTAATGGGCGGTGTGTCAACGCTTTCCCCTCAGAGTCTGGAACATTGTACAATTCACAAAGTTGTTCAAGGTGTCTATATCGCCCAGCCTCGTGTTGGGGGTGCTGCGGTCAGTAATGCCGGTATCGTGGCGTTGGGCAATCAAACCTTGGTTTTTGATACTTTTTGGTTGCCCACAGCGGCGGCTGAATTACGACAGGCCGCGGAAGATCTGACCAACGCACCGGTCCGCTTGGTCGTCAATAGCCATCACCACGCCACACATATTGGGGGCAACCAGGTCTTTGATGGCGAAACCGCCGTTATTGCGGCAACGATGACCAGAAATCTGATTGCGGAACACGCCCCAACCCAGTTAGCATGGCACCAACATCATCATCTGAGCCATCTCGCCGAATTAGAGGCTTCCGTACTCAATGCCAAAGGGAAACAGAAGGATGCAGCGCAGCAAACTTATGATCAATACCAGCATCTAATTGGTGCCCTGCCGACCATGAGAGTGCGCCTCCCCGATCTGACCTTTGAGCAGCACATGGTTCTTCATGGTTCCAAACGGCGTGTCGAAGTCATCAGTTACGGTGGGGGCCATACTCACAGTGACACCATTCTGTACCTTCCGGACGATGGTGTGATCTTTATGGGCGATCTGCTCAGCACCAAACGGCACCCATTTTTGGGGGATGGCGATCCCGGTGAACTACCTCGAATCTTGGATCTGATTGCGCGCCTCAATCCCTTGGCGATCATTCCAGGGCACGGAGATATCGGCACAGTCGAAGACATTCAAACGATGCAAACCTATCTGGCGACATTGACGGAGGCCGCGTTGACTGAGTTGGCTTTTCAGTATGGGGATGAAGAGGAAATTTACCAGAAAATTACACGATTCGCCGTGCCCAAGCTCTATCAGGATTGGGCCAAGCCCGAATACTTCAGTGCCAATTTGCGTTTCCTCTATGAGCGTGTCATGACAGCTTATGCAGACTGATGAGATAGACCGCACCCAACCTCGATCTGCGACTCTGCTTGAACCTCGATAGCCCTGTGCCGGAAACAGTGCCATGGTGCAAGCGGTCCACGAGCGCTCTTCTACGTTAGCAGCGTTAACAGCGTTTCCGCATCCCCATGATTGCCCGCTTTCAAGATAATCTGATAACGTACGCCGGTTGTGGTCGTGCCACTCGTCAGTGGCATGCCCGGTAACAGCTCACAAAACACCTGCAACGTTTCGATTCCCATTTTTTGCAGTAGGTGAACAGCGGTGTCGCCGCCGACAATGAGAAGGGTCGGCGGCCGCATGGTTGCAAGCACCCTCAACGCTGCTGTTGCCAAAGTGGCAACATATTGGCGCGCCACAGCCCCTTCCAGCAGTACATCCGCTGATGGCTTGGGCAGGTGAAGTACGACATCCGGTTGTGTCCCTTCTCGCCAATTGTCACTAGCGCAAAGCTCTGTCATATCCAATGTGGCGGGATCCACCGGATCAACTGCCGCCACCACAACGGACCGTTGCTGTCGTACAACATCGAGTTGCTGGTGTGCCATCGCACTACCACTCCCAACGACTACAAGCATGGGATGGCGTTTGTCACTGTTTTTTGGTATAGTGACACCATCTGGCGCTCTGCTCGTGTGCGCTTTGGCGTTGGCCAGCTGTTGCGCCAACATACCGACAAAGCCGGCACTCCCACAGAGAAGCGCATGGGGCAGGGTCTCTTCGGCAGCAATACAGAGATTCGTCAGATCTTCATCGCTTTCGGCGTCGACAACAATCAATGAGCTTGCATTCTGTTGCGCGGCATGCAGCGCAGTGCTGATCGCCGGTGGGCCAGCCCGCACAGTCGCCAACCCAATGGTTGTGACAGAGAGGGAACATTGCTCCGCCAATAGGGTCGGCAAATGGCGCGTTCGCGGTGGTAACTGTGCATAACAGAGATACCCATCGACGAGAGAACGCTGCTGGGCGGGAAAGGCGGGCGCGATGATGGCACAAGGCACCTGGCCGGCCGGCGTAACAAGTGGCAACAACGCCGCTAGCTCGGCTCCCATATTCCCGCGCAACGTTGAATCGATCTTCTTATACCAACGGCAGTGGGGGATGCCCCCAGCTATGTGCTGTTGACGCTGCTTTTGGAACAGCTGGCGAGCGATTGCAGTAACTCGTTCTGCCGCCAACGCTGGCGGCAGAAAGCGCGAATCTGTCGAGAGTGCAAGGACATTGGCCGCTGACATCGGCTCAGAATGACTTTGTGTCGCGGTGGAGGGCTGGTGAAAAGGGGTTGCCCCTGCTTCCATGGCTCTAAGGGAGATCTCAATGGTTGCCGTCAGCCCGGCACGCACACAACGGGCTGCCGAATCAGCAGCACCGGTGACATCGTCGGCAAGAATAATAAGTTCAAGGTGATCCATAGTAAAATCTGGTGAGCAAACAATGGTTACTTCAACAACAGAAACAGGTAACGCTACGTTTTACTTTATTGGTGTGACAACGGGACAGTCCTCAGCGCAGCGCGTCTTTCCACAATGGATGGCCGCTTTGGGACGCCCCGATGTACAACTTAAGGGGGTCGATTGTCAAATTCACGACGATCCAGCCCGCTACCGGCAAATTGTGGCGGAGATCAAGGCAGATCCACAGGCGCTTGGTGCTCTGATCACAACACACAAAGTGGATCTGCTTGATGCCGCCCGCGATCTCATTGATCATCTCGGTCACCATGCACAGCTCTGCGACGAAGTATCCTGTTTGGCGAAGCGAGATGGCTTGCTTTGGGGGTATGCCGTTGACCCGGTGGCCGATGGTCGCGCCTTAGATGCCATATTGTCCGCCGGTTACTTTGCGTCCACCCAGGGAGAGCTGCTGTCGTTTGGCGCCGGCGGAGCGGCGGTGGCGGTGGCGTTACATCTACTGGAAAAGCCCAATGGCGCCGACCGCCCAGCCCGCTTTACTTTTGTTGATATTGATCGTAATCGGTTGACGCGCGTCGAAACACTGTTGGCTGGTATCAATGCCCCCATCGAATTTCGGTATCTCTGCCACCAGCAGGCGGCGGAAAATGACCGGCTATTGGCGCAGATGCCTCCCGGTACCGTTGTCATCAATGCAACCGGCATGGGCAAAGATCGGCCCGGATCACCGATTACCGCTGCCGCCCAATTTCCGCACAACGGCGTGGCCTGGGAACTCAACTATCGAGGGGAATTAGCCTTTTTGCAGCAGGCGTTGGCGCAACGTGAGAACCGTCAACTCACTGTGGCCGATGGTTGGACGGCATTTCTGCATGGCTGGACCGGTGTCATTGCCAAAGTGCTTGATATTAAAATCGACCAGGCCACCTTTGACCGATTGGCCGTGATCGCTGCTTCGTTGCGGTAGAAACCAGCGTTTGGGCAGCAAGCAGAGCAACGGTGCTTTGTTTGCTGCTCGGCCCTTTCCCATTCTCTACCCATGGTCGCCGTGTGCGAAGCATACCTCGCATCAGCCAAAGCGTGGGCCGATGGCAATAATCAGCGCCAAGGCAACAAGGGCAAAGATCGCAAACTCCCACAGAACACGCCGGCTGAGATGCTCTTGAATGCCATGTTGGGCAATACCCACGACTAGGTAAAAGATGAGCAACAAGAGCAGCCCACCATGCAAGTTCCCCAACGTCCACCAATAGTTCAGTGCCCAGGTCACCTGCCCCAAAATCATGCCGACGATGGCGGCATAGGTGAAGATAACGGCAGACCGGTCGGTCGTGGTACGCAGGATCTCCACCGCCAGTAAAGTTGCTGTCATTGCGATGAGTGTGCCGGAGAGCAAGCTACGGGTACGCGTCTGATAGACAAAGAGAAAGAGCAGTAGCGCGGCACCGTAGGAAAGTGCATCCAGGATAAAGCGGGAACGCCGAAAGCCTGACTGCTCACGTGCAATGGTGCTGTAGAGGCTAAAGAGTGCCAAGGCCATCAAAACCCCCGCGGCCAGGATAGCAACAATTTGCGTCGGGCGCGTCGGCGCCAGCGGCAGCAGATACACACCAATGATGGCAATCGCCATGGGCAAGGCCCACGTGGGCCAGGAGCGGAAAAAGCGGTACGACGGATTGTTGAGAAAGCGGGGATGTACGCTGATGACACTCTCTGCGCCGGCCGCAGCCAGTACAGCCAGGAAGATAGCAGCGATCAACGTTTTGGTCAATGCAATGCTTACCGGTGAGCCAAGAGCGCGTAACCGGATCACTGTGGTTGGCAGTGTATAGAGTAGGCTGAGACCCAAGCCAAAGACAAAGAGCCAGGTAACAACACTAATGCGGTCGCGATAGTCGACCACAGGATCAGAAGCCGGCGCAACAAGCGGTTTCTGATCTTCAGATTGTTTCAGACGTTGTGCGCGCTCCGCCCACGGGACTGGTAGCTGGTTAAATAGACTCATGCAAGGCATCATACTATGGATCTAAAAAAACGCCAATGGAATTTCGTGTTGGGCGTTTTCAACGCAAGGGCAGTTTAGTTTTTTAGCAGTGCACGCACCGCCCGCGCGTCGTCACAGCCCAACGCTCGTTGCGCCAACAGCTTTGCCGTGCGATACGTACACTCGCGCACCGCTTCTTTGACGAGGGGTACCGCGGGCAGCGGGGCACTGAGTTCCGTGAGCCCTAGGCCAAGCAAGAGCGGAACGGCATGAGGATCGCCGCTGATTTCGCCACAAATCGACACGGGAATTTGTGCCACTTCGGCAGCGTCACAGGTGAGTTTGATTAACTGTAGCACAGCAGGATGCAGGGGATCTGCCAATGCCGCAACGCTGGCATTGGTGCGGTCGGTCGCCAGCGTGTACTGGGCGAGATCATTGGTGCCAATGCTGAAAAAATCTACGTAGGGGGCTAACCGTTGGGCGATCAGTGCTGCCGAAGGAATTTCAATCATCGCACCGATCTTCATCATCAATGGTTGAGCCGCCGTCGTCTCTTCGGCAACGATTTCGTTGAGCAAGCTGCGTGCCGCGCGCACTTCTTCAACAGCACTGACCATAGGTAACATGAAGCGGATCTCCAAGACGTGTTCCAGCGCAACTGCGACCCGATAGAGTGCCTGAAATTGCGTGCGTAAGAGCGTCGGCTGATGCAACAACAGGCGGATCCCCCGGAGACCCAGAAAGGGGTTCTCCTCATGGTGGTGGTTCAAGTATTGCATCGGTTTGTCACCGCCGGCGTCCAGCGCACGAACCGTTAGCGGATGCCCTTCCATCTGCTGTGCCAGCTCCAAATAGATCGCAAACTGTTCTTCAGCAGTTGGCGCGGTCAGCCGATTTTGGAAGAGATATTCCGTGCGCAGGAGCCCGACCCCATCGGCGCCGGTGGCGTGTAACTGTGCGATCTCGTCTGGGCTATTAATATTGGCCAGCACCGTAATGGTGATGTTATCACGGGTGGTCGCTGTCTCAGCAGCATGTTCGAGGGCAGACGCCCGTTCCTCCGCCTGCTGCCGTTGGGTGTCCCGGTAGCGCGTCAACTCGTTTGCACTAGGGATAAAGAGCAGTTCCCCCACTTCGCCATCCAGAATCGCCTGCCCTTGCCCCAAGCGCAAAATGGCATCTCCCAGAGCGCAGGCCATGGGGATCTCCAAGGTGCGCGCCAAAATGGCCGAGTGGGCGGTAGGTGTGCTCTCAGCCAACGCAATGCCTTGGATGTGATCCAGTGGTAGCTGGGTTAACTCTGAAGGAATCAGATCGATCGCAACTAGAATACTCTGTTGGGGGATACTCTGGAGCTGTTGGGCACCGGTGATGGTGCCTCCCATGTGAGCCAGGAGTCGTTGACCGATGTCAAGAATATCGACTGAGCGCCCGGCGAAATAGTCATCACCTAGATTGCGAAAAAGTTCGGCCAACTCACAGATGACATGGCGGGTGGCACTGAGGGCGCTCTGGTTTTCCGTATACACCGCTTCGTGAATTGCCTGGAGCAGAGTCTGATCCTGCAGAATGACCCGCTGCGCCGAAAAGACCTCAGCCACGAGGGTGTTTTGTGCACTCGCCAATGCGACCAGCTCTTCATCGACTTGCGCTTTGGCCTCAAGAAAGATCTGCCATTCGGCTTCCGCATCTGACGCATACTCAATGACAGCTGACTCCATTTGAAGCCGTTGTGAGCGATAAATAAAGAGATTGCCAATACCAATGCCTGGCGCCGCCGGTAAACCTTGATAGCGTTCTTTCATGGGATGCTTTGGAAAAGGACTGTAAGGGCTGTGAGTGCAGCCGCAGCGTCTTGGCCGTTTGCGTAGAGCCGCAAGGTGTGCCCTTGCCGTGCTTGCAATTGCATGATCTGCAAAATACTCTTCAGATTTACCATAGGTGACTGGCGCGTTAAATTTTGCGCAGTAATATCGGCATCGAATTGGTTCGCAACTTGAACCACTTCTTTCCCTGTGCGCAGGTGAAGGCCCATGGGATTAGAAATTGTTACATCAACCGTTTGTTCTTGCATTCGCTTGATGAACCTTCAAGCAATTGTTATGGACGGAACACCTTCGGAATCTGTGCAATGCCTTCGGCCGCTTCGTTGACAACGGCCAGGCTGTGGCCGAGGCTGGCTTCCACCGCAGCCATAACAGCCCCTTCCACCAGCGGTGCGTTGCTGATGAGGCAAAGGTCGCGCATCTCATCGGGGAGCAGATCCAACGCAAGCTCAGTACTAAGCACGGCACTGCCTAGATCAATGAGCAACAAAACCCCTTCTGCCGACCAACACCGTTGAATCGCCTCAGCAATCTGGACAGCATCGGTACCCACAGCCCTGGTCGACTGCCCACTGGCTGACTCCCCAAGCGATGAATTGGGGGCCGTAGTGGCAGATATACCACCGACCGCTTCGATTCGCAATTCAGCGTCTGCCATCTGTTCCGCCAGCACTTTGGCCCCAATTGCGATTTCGTAAACGTGGGAGACCAGAACAAGGCTAATCATGGGATTCGTCAATCAACCCAATCAAGCGTGCGCTCAACCGCCTTTTGCCAACCCGCATACCCTTCGTCGCGCTCCTGCTCACCGATCTGAGGTTGCCATGTCTGATCTACCTGCCAATTGGTGCGCAGCGCCTCCAGATTATCCCAAAAGCCGACAGCCAGCCCGGCCGCGTAGGCCGCACCGAGACTCGTTGTCTCAGCCACCTGTGGCCGAATAACTTCTACACCAAGGATATCAGCCTGCAGTTGCATGAGAAAATTGTTGACGGTGGCCCCGCCATCGACCTTGAGTGCACGCAGGGGCACACCACTGTCGGCATTCATGGCCTCCAATACTTCACGAGTCTGATAACAGATCGCTTCAAGGGCTGCCCGCACAATGTGGGCCCGATTGATATAGCGCGTCAACCCAACAATGACGCCGCGCGCATCGCTGCGCCAATGGGGGGCAAAGAGGCCGCTAAAGGCAGGGACAAAGTAACAGCCGCCGCTGTCAGCAACGCTTTGCGCAATCGCTTCAGTTTCGGCAGCGTGGTTAATCAACTGCAAATTATCACGCAGCCACTGGACAGTGGCCCCGGCCATGGCAATCGATCCTTCCAGCGCGTAGACCGTTGGCGCTGTACCCAATTGGTAAGCGACCGTGGTCAGGAGACCGTTGCTGCTGCGCACAATTTCTTCGCCGGTGTTGAGTAACATAAAGCAGCCGGTGCCATAGGTGTTTTTCGCTTCGCCGGCTTGAAAGCAAGTTTGGCCGACCGTAGCAGCCTGCTGATCTCCCAGATCTCCACAAAGGGGAACTTCTCCCTGAAAGGGTCCGGTTGGCTGCGTCGTGCCGTAAAAGTCGGGATCGCTGCTGGGGCGAATGGTCGGTAACATGGCACGTGGAACACGTAAGATTTCCAGCAGATCGTCATCCCAGTCCAACGTCTCCAGATCCATCAACATGGTGCGACTGGCATTGGTTGGATCGGTGATGTGGGCACCACCGGTGAGGTGCCAGATCAACCAGGTATCGATGTTGCCGAAGAGGAGTTCACCCGCTTCGGCGCGAGCCCGCGCCCCCTTGACGTTGTCCAGAAGCCAGCGGATTTTGGGGCCGGAGAAGTAGGTTGCCAGTGGCAGCCCTGTCTTGTGGTAGATCCGCTCGGCGTGACCATCATCGGCGAGTTGGCGACAGATGCGGTCGGTGCGGGTATCCTGCCAAACAATGGCATTGTAGATGGGCTCGCCGGTTGTTTTATCCCAGACCAATGTGGTTTCCCGTTGATTGGTGATGCCAATCGCCGCAATATCGCGCGCACGAATCTGGGCTTTGGCGAGCGTTGCACCGACAACCTCACGGGTACGTTCCCAGATCTCGCGCGGATTGTGCTCTACCCAGCCACTTTGGGGAAAGATCTGCTCATGTTCTCGTTGATCATAGGCAACAACGGTCCCGCGGTGATCAAAGAGCATGAAGCGGGTGCTGGTTGTGCCGGAGTCGATGGCACCTATATACGTTGCCATGTGAGATTCACCTTTCTTGCGTTGTTGCGAATTTCGCAGTGTCGGCTACGGAACGAGCGTCTCCTCGGCGGCGAGAAAGAGATAATAGGTGCTGGTGGCGCCGGGATCCTGGTGACCGATGGAGCGTGTACCGAGATAACTTGCCCGTCCCTTGGTTGCCTGCATCATAATTGTTTCTTCCATACCGGCGGCAGCTGCCACCGTCGCGGCATGGAGCGCAGAGGTGAGCGATTGTCCTGCGGCCTCGGCATTGGCCAATGCATCCACCGCTGGTAACATGGCGTCAACCATCGTCTTTTCGGCGGCAACGGCCTTACCACGCTGCTGCACCCCCTCCAATCCACTGCGAAACATGTGGGCGAGTTGTGCTAAGGTAATCTGACTTGTGTTGCCGGCATCTTTCGCGGCACGTAGGAAAAAGGCACCGTACAAGGGACCGGCAGCACCTCCCACACTGCTAATCAGCGTCATTGCCACATTGCGCATCAGTGTACTCACCGTGATCTTGGCTTCTTGTTCTTCTTGGAGGCGGGCCCGAACGGTCTCCATGCCGCGCATCATATTGGCACCGTGATCGCCATCACCGATGGCTGCGTCCAGTTCCGACAGGTAGGTTTCCTGCTCCTCGATCAGATCGGCATACCGTTGCAACCAATGTCGTAATTGCCGTAGTGTGATTTCCTCACTCATTGTGCCCTCAGTTATTCATCAATAAAAATTCTGTCACGAGTTGGCTCATCTGTGAAAAGTGGAAAAACCGATGATTTACAGCAGGGAAATGATTGTGTTTTCCCACTTTCGGCTGATGAGCGCACGAGTTATGTACCGAAAACGGGTACACGGTTACCAGGAAAGCGTTGGTGTGCACACTGGGGCATCCCACAGCGTCAGCAGCTCTTCGTCAAGGCGCAAGATGGAGACCATGCAACCGGCCATATCCAGACTCGTTATGTAATTGCCAACCAGTTGGCGCTCCACCTTGATCGAGTGACGTTCCAGCAGATGGTGCAGATGGCGATAGACAATGTACAACTCATGTTGGGGTGTGCCTCCCAATCCGCTGACAAGCACCAAAACACGGTCATGGGCACGCAAACGCAAGTCATGCATGATTGGCGCCAACATCATATCCACAATTTCATCGGACTTTGCCATCAGGGCGCGGCGACGCCCCGGCTCACCATGAATGCCAACGCCAAATTCAATCTGTCCTTCGGGCAGTTGAAAGGTAGGATGGCCAACACTGGGTGAGGTGCAACTGGTTAATGCTACCCCCATGCTACGCGTTGCTTCACTTGCCCGTTTGGCAACGGCTGTCACTTCGGGTAGTGAACGACCTTGTTCTGCTGCTGCGCCGGCAATCTTCTCAACAAAAACTGTTGCACCTGTACCCCGTCGATTGAGATCACGGTCAACCGCGACATCATCATGCACCAGCACAGATGCAACAGCGATACCCTCTTCGGCAGCAAGCTCTAAGGCCATATCTGTGTTGAGAACCCCCCCCATATAATTCTTGACCACATACAGGACGCCGGCGCCTCCATGGACCGCCTTGGTGGCCGCTAAATATTGGATCGGTGTTGGGCTGGTAAAGATGGCCCCCGGACAACACGCATCCAACATCCCCTTACCGACATAACCGCTGTTGAGGGGTTCATGGCCACTACCGCTGCCACTCACGAGAGCAACCTTATTGCGCACCGGTGCGTCTTTGCGGTAGATAAAATTGGGAGAGTAGTGAACGCGTAAAAGCTGACGATAGGCCAGTTCAAAGCCTTCTAGGCTTTCGATCGCTGCATTTGATGGGTGGTTGATTAGCTTACGCATGAAATTGGCACAGGCTTCTCCATTCCCTTGACACGTCCTTACTGCACGTTCTACTGGAATGGGGGGAAAAATCCTCTGATAGTGAAAATTGATTCTACTATCATCATTCTAGTCAGATTTCGCGATTGGTCAATCCTCATTCTTCCGCAGGGCACATAGCACCTGCCTTTTTCCATGATACCAGGGCACATAGCACATTGGGAGAATGGCATGAGAGAATGACATCGGGTGCTTTTATCTACTGCCCTAAAAGCATAAAACGCACGTACCTATACAGCCACCCCTCCCAGCCTTCCCCGCAAGCGAGGAGCAGAATCTCCCCTCCTCGCTTGTATGACGTGGCTCTTGCACTACGACAATACAACCTCTGCGAGCAGGTTGAAAGAAGAGATACCGATAATTACGTTTTCTGGATAACTGAATCCGGACAGAACTGTAAACAGTGTTTGTTTGCCGCCCCTCTAATGGTATCATATAATCAATGCGATGATCGAGTAGGATATTACATTTGTGGTGGTGATTTTGATCGATCATTATCGTTTTGCCGATCAGGAACGGGTTGTTGGGTGGTATCGCACAAATTGTGTAAATCGCCAGAAGCACGGACAGAAGCACGGACAGAAGCACGGACAAAGGACGGAGTATATTCACGCATGGACGGTGTAATTGTGGAGAGTTTACCTGTGGAGAGCCAAGGTTGTTATGGTTGAATCCTATCATCCGCTACGAATTTTTTCTGGTTCGGCCCATCGTCAATTGGCCGAGGAGATTGCGCAAATACTCAATGTAAATCTGGGAGACTCCGTCACACAACATTTGCCGGACAGTGAAATCCATGTGATGGTCGATGAAGTTGTGCGCGATCAGGATATCTTTTTGATTCAGCCCTGTTCCGAGCCGGTTAACGATAATTTAATGGAGCTGATCCTCTATTTGGACGCCTTGCGTCGCGCCAGCGCCCACAGCGTCAGCGTTGTCATTCCCTATTTCCCTTATGCTCGGCAAGAAAGGATGGCGCGCGGTCGCGAGGCGATCAGCGCGCGGGTGGTGGCCAATATGCTGGAATGCGCGGGCGCACAACGGGTTATCTTTGTCGACATCCACGCCCGTGCCATTCAAGGCTTTTTTAATATCCCCGTTGATCCCTTGAGTGCACTCCCCTTGTTGGCTGATTTTTTCCGTAAACCCGAGTATGAAAATGGCGCCATTGTCAGCCCTGATGTGGGTCGAGCCAGCATGGCCGGCAAATATGCCGAGATGCTCAATCTCCCACTGGTTGTTATGCACAAGCGGCGCACAAGCTTCAGCAGCACGGAAACCACCCATGTGGTTGGTGATATTGAGGGGCGTCGGCCCATTGTCATTGATGATATTATGGCCGGTGGAAGTGTCTTGAAGCAGATTGACGCGCTCTATGCCAACGGTGCCGAAGGCAAAGCCTGTTTTGCCATCACCCATCCAGTGCTCCTGCCAACCGCTTTAAAGCTTCTAGATGCGGATGAACGTATTGAGAAGCTGGTGGTTACCAATACAATTCCTGTGCCACCTGCCAAACATCATGCCAAATTGGAAGTAATTTCGGTAGCCCCCTTGCTTGCTGATATCATATATCGAATTTACAAGGCGGAAAGCATTTCCGGTCGTCTGATTCTTTCTTGACTTATGGTTGTGGTGTAAGAGCCTATCTGGAAAGTCGACTGGGCGTCTTTAGCAGGCGCGACTACGGCAGAGCGTTTCTGGATAGGATCTAATGGACAACCTATTTCAAAGTCGTACGAAAAGCAGCTGCTTTTACAAGAGAGAGACTATGCGACTTTTAAGGGTTTATCTGTAAGAAGTGAGGAGGTTACCATGTTTGGTCGAGGACAAAGGCCAGAACCAGATGCAATCGAAGTAATCATTGGCCCCCGTGCATCCTTCAATGGGTATTTGCGTTGCGATGCTAGCATTCGCATTGATGGATTTGTGGAGGGCGGGCAGATTGAGACCCCTGCCAATGTGATTCTGACGGAAAATGCGCGCGCCCAATGCGATATTGTGGCGAAAACTGTGAGCATTCGGGGGATCTACAAAGGCAATTTGCGTGCCGACCGTGTCGAGCTGTTGGAGGGTAGCCAGATCTACGGTGCACTCAATGTCAATAGCTTTTACATGGACGAAGGGGTTCTCATGCATGCCGAATTAAACATCCAGGGCATGCTGCCAGGCGAAAAACAATTGCCCCCGCAACGCACGGAACGCCAGGGCAACATTCCGATTTTGCCGCCCCAACTTCGTTCACCCAAGTCTGCCTAGGCAGTATGCCGAAACTTGTGTCAATCGCCAATCCGCTCTCTGAGCCAATCGCGACTACACAATTCGTGCACTACCGCCTCTGCCTAAGGATCTATCCGAACATCCGGTAGATGTCACAGAATGGTCCCGATGTTATGCTCTGGTTTTTGATCCCACTTGCCGTCATCCTCGGCTATCTGTTGGGGGCGCTACCGATTGGTCTGCTGATCTGTCGGCTCTACGGCGTCGATGTGCGCGCCGTCGGCAGTGGCCGCACCGGCACAACCAACGTCTGGCGCGCCGCCGGCCTCAAGGCTGCCATTCCCACGTTGATCGGCGATGCAGTCAAAGGGGTGGTCGCCATCGGTGTGATCGAGTGGTTGTATTACACCTACTTTCCCGAACCGGGTGTCATGGACGTGACGGAGGCGACCAACCGGCTGCTGCTCCTCAACAGTGCCGAAGCATTGGCCGGCGGCATGGCGGTGATTGGCCACAACTGGTCCATCTTCATGGGCTTTAAGGGTGGGGCCGGCGGAATTACGGCAGCAGCCACGACCATGATGCTCTCTCCGCTGGTCGGTGGAATTGTCTGGCTGATCGGGGCTTTTGCCATCTGGTGGACCCGCATGGCCTCGGTGGGTACCTTTACCGTGGGCGCAAGCGCCTTCTCTCTCTTTCTCGTTCTCGGCCTGAACAGACAGATGCCGTTGCCCTATCTTCTCTATGGCGTCATTTCGTTGCTCTCTGTGATTATTGCGCTGGCGCCCAACCGGGAGAAGATCCGCAACGGCGAAGAACGGGTCATTACTCTTTGGTAAATCAAGGACATTATCCGAACCCCAACAATAATGATTGCCGACGGCAGAGTCTGGCGAAGCCATTGGTCGCTGGTCTGCTTCGAGATCTCCATTTACACGGCGGTATCGCACGAATTGTGTACTGGTCAAGCTGATATTGAATTCACGCTAAGCGCGCAAAGGCGCAAAGTTCCTTGACCCCTTGAACTCCTCTTGAACCCTTTGTGGGCTTGGCGCCTTTGCGTGAACGAATTGGTTTCACGATCACGTTGACCACGACAGTCTCGCACGAACACGAATTGGGTCAATCGCGATTGGTCCAGATGATGGATTGGCGATTCCCACAAGTTTCGGCATACCGCCATTGACGCTGAAAGGAAACTCCATGTCAACCCCAGATTTGCCACGCCGTCCCATCCTTATCTCTGTCATGCAATTTGAAGATCGACTCAAAGCTGGTTCGATGAGTGTCTTTGATGTAATTGAGACAGCCAAACGTTTGGGCGCCGATGGCGTTGAGTTGCGCCGCGAAACTTGGCCCAACTGGCAACAGGAACTCGGTGCTGCTCGCGCAAGCGCGGATGGGCTTGCGCTACTGGTTGCCTACGCCACCCACGTGACTCTCTTTAGCGCTGATGAGCAGGGACAACAGGTGCTTCGCCAGGATATTGACGCCGCCAGTACGTTGGGCTCGCCAATCTTGCGCGTCTTCCAAGGCCCGGCTCCGGCGGAGGATGGTGACTCCCAATGGGCGACCGCACGGGCCGTGGTGGAATACGCGGCAAGCCAAAATGTGGTCATTGCGCTGGAAAATTACGTGGGCATGCCCGGTGGGAAACTGGCTGAGATCCAGCGTGTGCTCAATCTGATCCAGCACCCGGCTCTCGGTACCAATATTGATATTGGCAACTACAACCAACATGGTCAAGATGTGATCGAAGCCATTCAGGCGCTCGGCGACCGCGCGGTCTACTCCCATATCAAGGACAAAACCGGCATCAGCGGCGAACCGCCGATCTATTTGGGAGCCGGTCAGATGCCGCTGCCCAAAATTCTGGCAGCGCTCGATGCGCTGCCCCAATCGTTCCCCTACTGTTTTGAATTCCGTGGTGGTGACGATCCCGAAGCAGCGATTGAGGCGAGCCTGGCGTATCTGCAGCAGTTATAGTGGCGCGGGAAGGGTAATCCCATGAGATCCAGTAGAACCATCAATGAAAGGGTAGTACTATGCATCACGTTGCGATAGCCCGCCAACTCACTCAACAGGCGCAGACGATTCGGACACTGGTGGAGCAGGTCACGCTGGAGCAGGCGCGCTGGAAACCGCGTGCCGACGATTGGTCGATCTTGGAGGTGGTGAATCATCTCTATGATGAAGAACGAGAAGATTTCCGGCAGCGGATCGATTATCTACTCCACAAGCCAGGGGAAGAAGCGCCGTCGATTGATCCCCAAGGTTGGGTGACGGCGCGGGCTTACAATGCGCGGGAACTTGTCCCATCACTGCAAAACTTTCTTCGCGAGCGTGAGCAATCGGTCGCCTGGTTGCACAACCTGCGTGACCCCGATTGGGGCGCCAGTTACACCCACCCCGCCGGCTTCACCATCACCGCCTATGATTTTCTGGTCAATTGGGCCGCGCACGACCTATTGCACTTGCGCCAGTTGGTGGAGTTGCACTATGCCTGGCACAAGCACCAACTGGGTGAAACTTCCCTGGCCTATGCCGGTGATTGGTGAGCGGCTGCCATCAATACTCGACAATCCGAAAAGTATCGCCCACTTGCTCTGCTTCGATTTGACAGGTGGATGTTTCAGTTGCTGAATAGTCCGCGGGCATCATTAACCCAAAGTCCAAGCCAATACTTCACAGAAAGTGCTCCATTGATGAAAATCACCGATATCAAATGTTACCCCGTCTGGGTCGGCACCCGCAACCAATGTCTCGTCAAAATTGAAACTGATGAAGGGATCTACGGCTGGGGCGAAGGTGGCCTCTCGGGCCGTGAGCTGGCCGTGGCCGGCGCGGTCCAACATTATCGGGAATTTCTACTTGGCCGTGACCCCATGCGCATCGGCGCGCTCTGGCAGGAGATGTATCGCAGCCAATACTTCGAGGGTGGTCGCGTCCTCACCGCGGCGATCTCAGCCATCGACATTGCGCTCTATGACATTGCCGGCAAGGCGCTCGGTGTGCCAGTCTATCAACTGCTCGGCGGCAAACAGCGCGACTTTGTGCCCTGCTTCGCCACCATGTTTGCACCAACCGCGGAGGAGCTGATCGAAAAAGCGCAGCTCCTCACAAGCTCCGGCTGGAATGTGATCCGCACCGTGCCCAACTATACTTCCTCGGCCAACTATGGCGCGGGCGGTGGCGAGAGCGATGGCATCTGGGAGCCGTGGGAGTCGATTGGCGTGACGGCGCGCAACCTGACCAAGTTACGCGAAGCCGTCGGTCCAGAGGTGGTCTTGGGGATTGATTATCACCATCGGCTGAGCGTGGCCGAGGCCGCATCGTTCTGCCAGCGCATGCCTGTGGGGACGCTCGATTTTCTCGAAGAGCCAATCCGCGATGAGACGCCCGAAGCCTACGAAGCACTGCGTAAATTGACCACGATTCCCTTTGCGATTGGCGAGGAGATTTCGAGTAAGTGGCACTTCCTGCCCTACATCGAGCGCGGCATCACCAACTACGCCCGCATCGATGTCTGTAACGTCGGCGGCCTGACCGAATCAGTAAAGGTGGCGGCGATGGCCGAAGCGCACTACATCGACCTCATGCCCCACAACCCGCTGGGGCCGGTCTGCACCGCGGCGACCGTTCACCTGGCCGCGGCTGTGCCCAACTTTGCCTGGCTCGAAGTGCGCGTCTCCCCGACCGAACCCGGCCGTTTCTCTGATCCCAATATTTTTCCCACGCAACATACGCTGGAGGGCAGCCGCTTCCCGGTGCCGGATACGCCGGGACTAGGCATTGAAGTCAACGAGGAATTGATTCAGCAACAGGAGTTAAAGTTGTGGGAAGCACCCCACCTGCGTCGGCGGGATGGATCGTACACCAACTGGTAAGGAGAATATAATGATCATTGACAGCCACTGCCATGCCTGGACTTACTGGCCCTACAGCCCGCCGGTGCCCGACCCTGAGTCGCGGGGACGGGTGGAGCAACTGCTCAACGAGATGGACCGCCACGGTGTTGACAAAGCGGTGATCATCTGCGCGCAGATCGATCACAATCCGGCGAACAACGAGTATATTGCCGAAGTCGCTGCCCAACATGCCGGCCGCCTCTACCAATTTCCCGATGTCGACTGCTCGTGGTCCGCGACCTATCACACGCCGGGCGCGGCGGATCGCCTGCGTGCTATCGCCGACCGCCTACCCATCAAAGGATTCACCCATTACTTGCGCGCCGAAGACGATGGGGCCTGGCTCTACAGCGATGAAGGCAACGCCTTCTTCCAAGTTGCGGCCGATTATAACCTGATCGCCAGCATTGCGGGTCGACCGAGCCATCAACCGGCCCTGCGCAAAGTCGCCGAACGCTTCCCATCGCTGCCAATCCTCTGTCATCATCTGGCCGGCGCCAAGGCTGATGAGGCGCCGCCTCACCCCAATCTCAACGAGATTCTAGCCTCCGCTGCACTGCCCAACATCTACATCAAACTCTCCGGCTTTCACTACTGCTCGACCGTGCCGTGGGGCTTCCCCTATAGCGACACTCACTGGGTAATCCGCGCCCTCTACGAGCGTTTTGGACCCTATCGCATGTGTTGGGGATCTGATTATCCAGTGGTACGCAAGGCAATGACCTATCAGCATGCGCTGGAAGCCTTCCGCACTCACTGTACCTTTGTGCCTGATGCGGATAAAGCGTGGATTCTGGGGGATACCTTGGCGGGGTTGCTGGAGAAGGCGAGGTAAGACGTGAAACGTGAAACGTAAAGACGTAAAACGTGATGCGTAGAACGTAAAGACGTAAAACGTAAACGGTGCTGTACATTCACGTTTCACGAATTACGTTTCACGTTTTATTCCTAAAAACACGAAAGGGCCCGTCGGCAAGACCGGCCCTTCGTGGTTCTCTGGTGCCAGGGTGGGCCGCATGGGCCACACCCTCGCTGTTGGATTGAATTGAAGCGTCACACCGTTCAATACTTGGGGGACCAGCACTGAGAGGCTGTGAATGCTTCGTTTTTAACAAAGGAGATCGACTTCAACCAGAAAGTAATCTTTACTTGTTAAAGGTGAGGTGAGTCAAGCTTCTCCCATTTGTTACAGGTTGTCGGTTGCACTTGTTTGATAGTGAGCATAGTGCATTGACGTTAATAGAACGTTGAAACAGTGTTTTCTGGATTTATCGCTCTGTTATTTGTTTGTAAATCTAGCTTATCATGTTGTGGCACTGCCGGCTGTCATTGGGTGAACAGCCTGGGTGTGTTCTACTGCACAACGCTACTGCTGAGATCATTCAGTTTGTTATGCTGTTGTTGCGCTGTTGATGGTAGTATAGCGGATGCTTTGCCGGTTTACCCTGTCAGAATCCTTACCGAACCCAGACCGTTTGTTTACGAAATCTTCGTTTGTCGGACTTGTTCTGTAAATAGGTTCACACAAAGGTGCAAAGCTCGCGAAGAAAAGCACACAGTACCTGTGCGGTTCTCTGGCAAAGATATATTGAGAATTGCTGTCGTGAAATTCTAATAGTTTGACTTTACTTATCCATTATGTTACCCTCATCACATATGTAGACTGGTTACACTCCTATCCAACAAGAATGATGGCGGTCTCTATCTGTCCAGAGCAACTGTCTAGAGCAACTGTCTAGAGCAACAATGCCCTCAGTGCTTTTTCTGGCGGTGAGTTACTGGTCTATTTGATTGCTGTTCATCCCAATCCGTGCTCTTATCATTTCCAATTTGCTCATGTCTGTAAGTTTTGTGATGCGACTGTCTAAAAAAGCAACGCAGCCACGTTTCTGGTACATGGGCCACGATGTTTCTTGAACAGCAGCAACTTTCCTCACCCCATTCAGAATCTATCTGTAAATTGATACTATTTACTGATGGAGAAATCAATTAAGCATCGCACAAATGTGTAGCACGCATTCTTTGATGCGTACCCCGCTTTGGCGCGAACTCGGATGTTTTCTCTATGAGCAACTAAAATTTACGGATTTGTTCTAATAGTTCAACAGAAAAGCTTTTCCAACTCAACATCTACAAGGAGGGATCCCGTGTACAAGCGACGCTTACCGCTGACCTTGATTTCACTGTTGATTATTTTGAGCCTGGTGCTTGCCGCTTGTGGCGGCGGCTCCGCTAGTGCACCTGCTGAAGAAGCGGCACCTGCTGAAGAAGCGGCACCTGCCGAAGAAGCGGCACCTGCCGAAGAAGCGGCGCCCGCCGAAGAGGCTGCCCCAGCAGAGGAAACCGCTGAAGAAAATCCGCTTATCGGCACGATCGAAGGCCCGAAGATTGTTACGGATGAAAGCCAATTCCCCACCGAGTTCGCTCAAGCGCCAATGCTGGACGACATGAGTGATCTGCCGCCGGTGGCAGAGCGTTTGCCCGTGCCATCGGATCTGTTGGTGATCCGGCCGGTTCATGAAATCGGCAAGTATGGCGGCACCTGGCGCCGAGGTTTTACCGGCCCGGCTGACGGCCAGAATGGTCATCGTGTCGCCGGTGGTGACCGCTTCGTTTTCTGGGATTCTGAAAACTTCCCCGAAGTTGTGCCGAACCTGGCCAAGAGTTGGGAAGTCAACGATGGCGGCAAAGAGATCATTTTGCATCTGCGTGATGGGGTGAAATGGTCCGACGGTGAACCCTTCACCTCGGCCGATGTCATGTTCTGGTTCGAGAACATGTACATGAATGAGGAACTGGTCCCGGTCCGCTCTCCCTTCTTCAATGTGGACGAAGGTGCCACCTTGGAAGCGCCGGACGATCTGACGCTCCGCTTCACCTTCCCCTTTGAAAATAGTCTTTTCCTCGAAGTATTAGGCAGTTCCGTCGATGTCTTTGGTGGTCCAGCCATTAATGGTGACAGAGCACTCGGTGGCTTTGCGCCTGCCCATTATCTGGAGCAGTTCCATCCGGATTTCGCTGACGCTGACGCATTAGATGCATTGGTTGCGGAAGAGGGATTTGACAACTGGGTCAACCTCTTTAAAGACAAGAACACCTGGCAGCGCAATCCTGATCTACCGGTAGTTACGCCATGGAAGACCGTCAATCCAATTACGACCGATAACTGGGTGCTGGAACGCAATCCCTATTACTATGGTGTTGACACCGCCGGCAATCAATTGCCATACATTGATCGCATTTCGATGACGCTGGCAGAGGATCTGGAAGTGCTCAACCTGCGGGCCATTGCCGGCGAATATGATTATCAGGCCCGTCACGTTTCGTTGGCCAACCTGCCGGTTCTGTTGGAAAACGCCGAACAAGGCAATTACACTGTCTATCTTGATCCTGCCCAACATGGCGCCGATGCCGGTATTCAGATGAATCAGAGCTACCGCGAGGATGAAGAGATCGCAAAGTGGATCATGAATAAGGACTTCCGCCGGGCGCTCTCGCTGGCGATTGACCGCCATGCGATCAATGAAGTTGTCTTCTTGGGCATTGGGACGGAAGGGTCCGCTGTTGTTGCTGAGAGTTCCCCCTTCAATCCTGGTCCTGAATACCGTACACTTTGGTCGCCCAGCACGCCGGATGTTGAGCAGGCCAACGCGCTATTGGATGGCATTGGCTTGACAGAGAAGGATGCTGACGGATACCGCCTGCGCACTGACAACGGTGAGCGTCTGACATTGGAGCTCAATCCGGTGCCGGCCTTTATTCAATTCACGCAAGTGGCCGAATTGATCCGGGACGATTGGGCCGAGGTGGGGATCTTCGTTAATGTCGTTGAGCAGGAACGTGGCCTCAATACGCAGTTGCGTGATTCCAATCAACTCCAGATGTTCTTCTGGCAGAATGATGGTACCGATGAACTCTTCCTCTATCCGTATCACGCCATTCCGGTCACCAGTGTCTCTGGTACGGGTCCGGGGTATGGTGTCTGGTATTCCAGCGGTGGTGCGCAAGGGGTTGAGCCAACGGACGAAGAAGTGCTGCAAGTGTTGGACTTGTTTGACCAAGGCTTGAAAGCAACACCGGAAGAGCGCATCCAGATTGGCCAGGAAATTTGGAAGATCATCACCGACGGTGTCTGGACCATCGGGACGGTTGGTCAGTCCGGTGCCTTCATGGGCGTTCGTGTGGTAAAGAACAACATGGGCAACATTCCCAGCCGCCAATTCAATATCCAGGCTGGTCAGACGCCAAATATCTCCCGTCCGTCGACTTTCTACTTCACAGATTCTGAGTAGTTCATAATGGTTACTGCTGAACGGTTACCGATGAATGGGTAACCGTTCAGCAGTAACCATTTTCATGGAAAGTGCACAATGGCCGTTACTGCGACATCACTCATCTCACCACATGCATATGGGGAATTGTCGCAAAGCCCGAATCTCGCCACGTAAATGGTCATGAAGGATAGGTAACCGATGGTTTCATACATTATTCGCCGGTTTCTCGCCGGCATCCTCACAATTTGGGCGGCAACCGTGATCTCCTTTGTGGTCATCCAGTTACCGCCGGGGGACTTTGTTACCTCCTATATTGCTGCATTGCAATCGACCGGTACGGTGCTTAGCCAGGAACAGGCTGAAGGGTTGCGCCAACAGTATGGTTTGGATCGCCCCATCTATGTGCAATATGCAAAGTGGATGGGATTGATGTTGAAGGGCAACTTTGGCATGGCGATGGAGTACAATCGCCCGGTGCGCGAAGTGATCGGCGATCGCATGATGATTACGATTGTTATTTCATTGGCTGCGGTCTTCTTTATTTGGATCTTTTCGTTGCCGATTGGGATCTACTCCGCGGTGCGTCAATACTCGATTGGGGATTACTTCTTCACGTTCCTCGGCTTTATCGGCATTGCGATTCCCAACTTTATGTTGGCACTCATTTTGCTCTATGTGAGCTTTAAATATTTCAATGCACAAAATATTGGCGGTCTTTTCTCACCGGGTATGAGTTTGGCGCCGTGGGGCTGGCCAAAAATCTGGGACATGATTAAACATCTCCCGATCCCGGCAATTATTATTGGGATGGCCGGCATGGCGGAAGTGGTGCGTATTTTGCGGGCAAATTTGCTCGATGAATTGCGCAAACCCTATGTGGTAACGGCACGCGCCAAAGGGCTCTCCGAAACACGGGTCATCATGAAATACCCGGTACGCGCTGCCATGAACCCCTTTGCCAGCACGATCGGCTATATCTTTCCCTTTTTGGTTTCAGGCAGCATTATTGTTTCGCTTGTACTGAGTTTACCGACGGTGGGACCGTTGCTTTACAAAGCACTCATTGCCCAAGATCTCTTCCTGTCGGGCACGATCTTACTGATGCTGGCGATTTTGACTGTCGTCGGCACCTTTATTTCCGATCTGCTGCTGATGTGGATCGACCCCCGTATCCGCCACGGCATGGAAGGTGGTAATTAATGGTGAACGGTGAACGGTTAACGGTAAATGGGTCACATTTG
>Ga0116151_10001218_pt1 | contig 24002 bp, 19 predicted proteins | sample AD_UKC117_MetaG_FD_89893 | JGI IMG/M metagenome (GOLD analysis project Ga0116151, IMG submission 89893) | Active sludge microbial communities of municipal wastewater-treating anaerobic digesters from Hong Kong - AD_UKC117_MetaG | ecosystem: Engineered > Bioreactor > Anaerobic > Digestate... | reverse complement strand
GGAACATGCGGTATCGCAGCCGGTGCGAAAGAGGCTCTTGACGCTTTTATCGCTGAAATAGATAATCATAATTTGAAAAATGTCCGAATCAAACAGACTGGGTGCATGGGATTTTGTACTTATGAGCCCACAGTCGAGGTAAAGGTTCCGGATATGCCAGACACAATTTACAATAAAGTAAGTGCTGATGTAGCCAAACATATTGTAGAGAAGCATCTAGTTCAAAAACAGCTTGTTTCCGAGTACGTTTTTGATAGACCATCAGTTGATATTTTAAAAAATAAGTAATCCGGGGGATACAAATGGCATATAGAAGTTATATTCTTGTCTGTGGCGGTACCGGATGTGAGTCCAGTCATGCAGATAAGATTTATCAAAATTTAAAAAATGAGATCGAAGCAAATCAGTTGTTTGCTCAGGTTCAGGTTATCAAAACCGGCTGTTTCGGTTTTTGTGAACAGGGTCCGATAGTTAAGATTCTTCCGGAAAACACTTTTTATGTTCAGGTTAAACCGGAAGACGCTAAGGAGCTCGTAGAAGAGCATATTGTGAAAGGACGTCCAGTACAGCGTCTGATCTATAATCCTAATGAGGATAAAAACCGGTCTTCTTTGGTAACTGAAGAGAAAGACATTCAATTCTATCAGAAACAGTTCCGTGTCGTTTTGCGCAACTGTGGTATGATAGACCCTGAAGTTATAGAGGAGTATATTGCTCGCGATGGATATGCCGCTCTTGAAAAAGTAATATTTGATATGAAACCGGATGATGTAATAGAAGAGTTAAAAAAATCCGGTTTGCGCGGACGTGGCGGTGCAGGTTTCCCGACCTGGATGAAGTGGAACTTCACAAAAAATGCAACAAACTCAGAAACAAAATATGTTGTTTGTAATGCCGATGAGGGTGATCCGGGTGCTTACATGGATCGATCGACTCTCGAAGGTGATCCGCATTCAATACTTGAAGCTATGACTATCGCAGGTTTTACTGTTGGCGCACAAAAAGGCTTCATTTATATCCGTGCCGAGTATCCGCTTGCGATTAACCGTTTAAAAATTGCCATTAAGCAGGCCAAAGAGATGGGTCTGTTAGGTGAAAATATTCTGGGAAGCGACTTCAGTTTTGACATCGAGATTCGACTTGGTGCTGGAGCTTTTGTCTGTGGTGAAGAGACTGCTCTTCTTGCTTCTATCGAAGGTAAAAGGGGTATGCCTATACCGCGCCCTCCTTTTCCTGCTACACATGGTTTGTGGAAAAAGCCAACTGTTATAAATAACGTAGAAACCTATGCTAATATTCCTATGGTAATTCTTAAGGGTGGCGACTGGTTCTCTTCAATTGGTACAGAATCTTCAAAGGGAACAAAGGTTTTTGCTCTTACAGGAAAAATCAAAAACTCGGGTCTTATTGAAGTACCTATGGGTATTACTCTTCGAGAAATCATCTATGATATTGGTGGTGGTATACCAGGAGGTCGTAAATTTAAGGCCGCTCAGTCCGGTGGACCTTCAGGTGGAGTTATTACCGAAGAGTTTTTAGATACTCCAATCGATTATGAAAACCTTGCAAAGCTTGGTTCTATCATGGGATCAGGTGGTCTTATCGTAATGGATGAAGACGATTGTATGCTCGATATAGCGAAGTTCTATCTTGATTTCACTGTGGACGAGTCTTGCGGAAAATGTGCCCCATGTCGAATCGGTGGTAAGCAGCTTTATGGAATTCTTGACGGAATTTCAAAAGGTAACGGTGAAATTGAGGATATCCAGAAACTTAAAGATATATCTCTTGCCATGCAGAGAGCTTCTCTTTGTGGTCTTGGACAGACAGCACCAAATCCGGTTGCCTCTACCCTCCGGTATTTCGAGAACGAATATATGGAACATATCGTAGATAAAAAATGTTCCGCCGGAGTATGTAAGGATCTGCTACAGTTTGTTATCCATAAAGATAAATGTGTCGGATGTACGGTCTGCGCCAGAAAATGTCCGGTTAACGCCATTAGTGGTGAACGTAAACAACCGCATGAAATTGATCAGAGTGCCTGTATCAAATGCGGTGCATGTTACGAAGCATGTAAATTTCAGGCAATAACACGCGGATAAGGAGGAGCGGAAATAAATGGAAACTGTAAACGTAAAATTTAACGGTAAGCCCTACGAAGTTCAAAAAGGGCTCACGATACTTAGAGCAGCTGAAGCTGCTCAAATAAAAATACCTAAGCTTTGTGATCATCCTGATCTTGAGCCTTGGGCTGCTTGTGGTTTGTGTATAGTAAAGCTAGAAAACTCTCCCAAGATGTTTCGTTCATGTGCCATGGACGTTCAGGAGGGGATGAGCATTATTACTCACGATTCCGAGATCGTAAAGGTAAGAAAAACCGTTTTGGAGCTGATTCTTTCAAGGCACCCCAATGATTGTCTTAAGTGCGGTCGAAACGGCAACTGTGAGCTGCAGAATCTTGCGGCCGATTTTGGAATCAGAGAGGTTCCGTATCCTCAAATGGTTCCTGATTTACCTAAAGACACTTCGACATCATCAATAGTACTAGATCCTTCTAAATGTGTTCTTTGCGGGCGTTGCGCGCAGGTTTGTCAAAATATGCAGAATGTATGGGCGCTGGAATTCTTGGGACGTGGCTTTGAAACAAGAATTGCTCCCGCTGCTGATGTCGATCTTGCAGACAGCCCTTGTGTAAAGTGTGGTCAGTGTTCTGCTCATTGCCCGGTTGGTGCTATTTATGAAAAAGATCAGGTTGCAGAGGTTTGGAACAAGATCAATAATCAGTGTCCAGGGTGTCAGGATATTTATCCCGTTGTTCAGATAGCTCCCGCAGTGCGTGTGGCAATAGGTGAAGCTTTTGGATACGAGCCAGGAGAGATTTCTACCGGTAAACTTTACGCGGCATTGCGCCGTTTGGGTTTCAAAGCTGTATTTGACACAAACTTTTCTGCGGACCTTACAATTCTTGAAGAAGGTACAGAGTTTGTTAAGCGTTTCACATCAAATGAAAAAATACCTCTTATTACATCATGTTGTCCGGCATGGATCGATTATCTTGAGAAGTATGACCATGATATGATCGAACATTTTTCTACTGCCAAGTCTCCTCAAGAGATGATGGGAGCCATGATAAAGACCTACTTTGCAGAGCAACAGAAGGTCGATGCATCTAAAATTTATTCGGTCTCTGTTATGCCTTGTACAGCGAAAAAGTTCGAGTGTGATAGAAACGAGGATATGTTCTCTAGCGGATATCAGGATGTTGATGTTGTCCTTACAACCAGAGAGCTTGCCCGTATGATTAAACAGGCTGGTATCGATTTTGCTAAACTTGAAGATGAACATGCCGATGAGATTCTTGCTGAATATACCGGTGCAGGTACTATTTTTGGCGCAACTGGTGGTGTTATGGAGGCTGCTCTCCGTTCGGCATACTTCCTGATTACCAAGGAAGAGCTTCCAGATGTGAATCTTGTTCCGGTTCGCGGGCTTGACGGTGTTAAAGAGGCTACAATTGATATCAAGGGAACCAGCGTTAACGTTGCTGTTGCTCACGGCCTTGTTAATGTTGAGTATGTTCTGGATAAAATCAGAGACGCTCTTGCCAAGGGCGAGAAATCGCCATACGATTTCGTAGAGGTTATGGCGTGTCGTGGCGGTTGCGTTGGTGGCGGTGGTCAGCCTTATGGTGCTACAGATGAAATTCGTGCCAAGCGTGCTGCTGGTATTTACAAGGATGATGAACAGTCCGAAAAAAGATGTTCACATCAAAATCCAATGATTACAAAGATTTATAAGGATTTTCTTGGAGAGCCCGGAAGTCACAAGGCTCATAAATTATTGCATACGTCATACAAACCGCGTAAACTGTATAACAAATAGTTCTTGATCTGTTTATTACAGAGATGCAATATAAAAAAAGAGTGCCTATTAGGCGCTCTTTTTTTTTGGCGAAGATGCAGATGGCTATAGACAAAGTACTTTAGGGGTAAATATGTATCAGTACTATCGTTTTATATTTTTTCAATTTATTATTGTTATATCATTTTTAATGGGTAACTATCTGCGTGAAAGAGTGAAAAACCGTGATGTTTTAACAAGATTTCTAATTAAATCAAATTTGTTTGTTTTAGAACCGTTTCTGGCATTCTGGACTGGATGGAATATCCGGTTTAGCAGTGATCTTCTGTTTCTTCCAACGGCTGGTCTTTTTGTAGCAGTGATGACTTTTGCAGCTGGAATGTTCTTATCCCGTTATACTGGTCAAAGTAGTATTCGCCGTGAAACTTTTACAATATCGTCTTCACTTTCCAATCAGGGCTATACAATGGGGGCTTTTATATGCTATATTCTTCTTGGTGAACAAGGTTTGGCGCTGGCGTTGCTTCTTATCATCTACTTCTTCTTTTTTACCTATGGGTTTATTTTTACATACGCTTCTTTTAAGGGTAGTGGAAAAGTAGAAAAGGTTACTTTGGCTGTGCTTTTTAAAAAATTTTTCACGCTTAATAATATGCCTATGTACGCGTTAATTGCCGCTCTCTTGTTGAATCGTTTGGGAATTAATCGTCCGGAAATAGAGATTAACCCAGATATATTTATTTTCCCTGTTGTAATATTTTCTTTTATAATGCTGGGGCTTAGTTATAATCTAAAATCGTTAAGTTTTTTTTCACGGTCTTCCATGTTTATGTTTTTGTTAAAATTTATTGCTGCGCCATTTCTTGGCATAGTATTTACAATACTGTTTAATGTCGATCCGCTATATACAAAAATAATAATTGCAGAGTCGATGATGCCGGTTGCGGTTTATTCGGTTGTTACGGCAAATCTGTTTAAACTGGATTCCGAATATGCCGCCTCTCTTTTTGTGATAAATACCGTACATTTTCTTATTATTTCGTTTCCGTTGTTCTATTTTTTATCAAGATTTTCATTTATTTAGTGCTAAAATTTTGTTTAAGATGTAACGTTTTTCTGTTTTTATCTGTTATATAATACAGATAAAAACAGAAGGCAATAAGATTATGTAATAATGGACTGGAGAGGAATCATATGAAAAAGACAATCTTTCTTTTAATCATATTTGCTTCATTGCCTCTGTTTTGTGAAAAACTTTTATCTGATCAGCAAAATATTGAAAGTAGTACACCAAGACAAATGGAGACTCAATCACTGCTTGGTGATAGAAATTATAGGCTAACCGGTTTTGGAGGAGTATGCAATACTGTTAATTCAGATATGAGCTTTTTCGGGGCAAGAGGAGCTTTGGTTGTTAATGAAAGATTTGTCTTGGGCGTTCAAAGTATGAATCTTGTTCATCCTCATGATGCAAGTGACATTGAGGGAGTCGATCCGGAACAAAATGAAGGTGAAATAGATATTCGATATGGTGGAGCCTTACTTGGAGCACATTTTTTTCAAAAAAAACTCTTCAACTTATCTGTTACATCAATAATTGGCGGGGGCTCTTTAGACATTACAAGAGATCAGGATTCAGATTTCAATAGCAGTGTATTCTTTCTTATTGAACCCACAGTGATTGGGTATGTTAATCTAACAAGATGGGCGCGAGCAGGAGCGGGTCTATCGTATAAATATACAAAAGGTATTGACATTCAGGGAATAACTGACGACTCTTTTAGAAAAATGTCAATGGTTTTAACCATTGACTTTGGAAAGTTCTAAAGAAAGGGTACTAAGTACCCTTAAACGGGTTACTGAATGAATATCAATGTAGAAGAGTATTATGTTAAGTATGGGCCAATGGTCTATCGAAGATGCCTTGCAATGCTAAAGAACGAGGACAGGGCAGCAGATGCCATGCAGGATGTTTTTGTAAAAATTTTACGGTACAAGGGAAGTCTGGAACATAAATATCCTTCAAGTCTGTTATATACCATAGCAACCAATATTTGTTTAAATATTATCAAGGCAGACAAGCGGGTCAGTCCAGCGGAAGTCGAAGATGTGTTGCACACGATTGCATGTTACAACGAAGGTGAATCAAAGGTGATTGTGGATGAATATCTTGATTCTATATTTGAAGATGAAAAAGAGGGCACACGGGAGATTGCTGTTATGTTTTATATAGATAGGATGAAGTTGCAGCAGATATCTGATGTTACGGGGTTATCTGTATCGGGCATCAGAAAGCGTCTTTCCAAGGTAAAACAGATTGCTGCATCTTTCAGGGAGGATTATCATGAACAATGATTTTATTACTGATTTAACACTTGAACAATATCTTCTTCATGAACTTCCTGAAAATGAGTACGAGCAAGTAGCAGATGCTATTGAAAAGGACTCTGCACTTCGTCTTAGGCTTCTAAAAATAGAAGAGTCAAATCATGATTTTTTTACGGCTCACCCTGTCTCGCTAAATGTATCACTGATAACAAAGGCTGTTGAAAAATCAAAGTCAAATTCAGATAAGAGAATACCAAAAGCACCATCATTTCTGTCGCAGATTTTTTCTTTAAAAAACGCATTTGCTTTATCAGCGGCTCTTTCTGTAATTGTTGCTCTTTTTGTCTTTATGCCCAGGAATAATAAGGTGTTGACCGGATTGCCTGACCAAATGAATGATGTTACGCGGATAAAGGGGAGCACCGGTATAATGATTTATAGTAAGGGTAGTGCGGGAGTGACCTTACTTCAAAATAGAAGTTCAGCGAAGCCGGGCGACCATCTTCAGATAGTTTATCAAAATGACAATAATACTTTTGGGGCAATTCTTTCTATCGACGGTAATGGAACTATAACAAAACATTTGCCTCAGGATGGCGAAGTATCACGCTCGATTGAGCGGGGAAGCCGGGTAGTGCTGCAAAATTCTTATGTTCTTGATAATGCGCCTCATTTTGAGAAATTTTATTTCTTTGTGTCAAAAAAACCGTTTCAAATACAGCTTTTGAGAGATCGTTTAAAAGAAGCAGGTAACGGAAACCCTGAATCTGATCCGTATCTCGATGATTACCAAATACAGTATAAATCTTTTATCTTGTATAAGGAGTAAAAGATGAAAAGGCTTTTATTCTTTTCGATTATTTTTTTATCTGTACTGCCTGCCAGCCTAATTGCTTCATCAGTTAAACGATATGCATTTATAGTTGGAGCAAATAATGGCGGAAATGACCGGGTACTGCTTAAATACGCGGTTTCTGATGCAGCGACTTTCCGATCAGTTTTGAACTCGATTGGTGGTGTAGCTGATGAAGATGTCTTTGTCCTTTATAACCCTGACCCAAGGAATTTTTATTCGTCATTAGGACGAATGACAAAAAAGATAAACAGTGACAAAAAAAAATACCGTAAAATGGAGCTCTTTTTTTACTATTCAGGGCACTCTGATCAGAACGGAATTTTGCTGGGAAATGATAAAATTACCTATGCGGAACTTAAGAAAAACATCAAGTCTCTGGATGTAGATGTGCGCATTGTGATTCTTGACTCATGTTCTTCCGGAGCCTTTACCAGAACAAAAGGCGGGACAATGAAACCGGCCTTTTTTGTCGATAATTCATACGACATGAAAGGAAACGCTATTATGACGTCAAGTTCTGCCGATGAAGTTTCTCAGGAATCGGATGCTATACGCGGGTCCTTTTTTACTCATTATGTTTTGACCGGTATGCGCGGCGCGGCGGATGTAAATCAGGATAAAAAGATTACTCTTAACGAGGTCTATCAGTTTGCCTATAATTCGACCTTATCAAGGACTCAAAAAACTACTGGAGGTCCGCAACACCCTAATTATCATATTGAGATGATTGGAACCGGTGATGTTGTATTAACCGATATAAATCGCGCTTCCTCTAAAATTGTAATGCATCGGGATTTAGAGGGAAGATTCTTTCTAAGAGACAGTTCCAATAATGTTGTTGCCGAATTTCAAAAATCTTATGGTGAGGAATTTTCGATAGCAGTTGGATCCGGAAAATATGTGGTGGTAAATAATCACTATAACAATTCTATTTCAGAAGCATCTATTAATGTCAAAGAGGGAAGTGCCTATAATCTTAAAACTTCGGATTTTTCCGGAGGTTCAAAAGAGAAGACAAGATGGCGTGGAGAGAAGGAAGAAGTCTTCGCTGATAAGGTAAAATATAAAATGGAAAAGCTTTTCGGAGAAGACGGAGATTCCGGAGATTATCTCCTGAGAAGTGGAAATGTCAGGTTTTCGGGAATGGGTGGTCCCATGTACTATATGCTTCCTTTCGCAGAATCTCATGCCAGCTTTATGGGGGGAGCCGGTGGGGTTATCATTAATGACAGTTGGGTATTTGGTGCCGGGGGTTTTGGTCTTGTGAATCCTACTAAGGCAAGTGATTACTCTGATAGTTTTCAAGAGCTAGAGGAGCAGTATTTAGTGCTTGGGTACGGTGGCTTTTTCTTTAACTATTATTTTAATCCAAAAAGTATAGTAACCTATTCGGTAGGTTTTATGTTGGGGGGAGGAAGTTGTACTGTCGTCAGTGATCTGGATCAAGATCCCGAAGATTATAATAATAGTTCCGATTTTTTTGCCTTTTATCCGTTTTTAAATGTTAATGTGAATATGACTAGGTTTTTTCGCGTTGGAGCCGGAGTAGGTTATAACTATTTTTCTAAACTAAATGTTGATTATATCAAGGAAGATGAGTTTAATAATATTACGATTAATGTTTTTGCACAGTTTGGTTGGTTTTAGTTCCTGATCTGCTTTAAGTACTTCGATTATTTTGGGTTATCATTAAGAAGAAATCGGTTTAAGATAAAATATATTTATTGACTATAAACCCCTTCCGATAAATATTGGTTATGTTTTTGGGGTTTTTGGGGTTTTTGTTGTTTTATTGTTTGGTCTATTGAAATTATTTTATTGTCTGTTTTAGGAGTACATAAATGAAGAAACTGATATTTATACCTTTTTTGTTAATTTGTTTTACAATATTTGCTCAGACTTCTTCTAAGGGAGTCAGTTCCGAGAGCTATTTTACGATTGATGGAAAAAAAATCAGCATGGCTGAAATGCTACAACTATTGCTTGAAAGAAACTTTGATCTGCAATCACAGCGATATGACGCCTCTATGGCAGATTCTGATTTTGAAAAATTTCAGCAAAAATATGCGGCATATCTTAGTGCCGAGACAGGATACGGCGTTACAAATTATCCTGCCAATATTGAAGCTGGAACCGGTAGTGATGAGAAAGTATGGGATACACAAGTTGCCCTGCTTAAGGCATTCTCTTCAGGAACAACCGTAACAGGTGGTGTTGCCCACGAGTATAATGATTTGTCGAAGGATCCTGTTGTTGTTGATTTTGGAGGGGGGCCTATAGAGCTTATGCCCGGCGGTGGGACAACACATACACCTGCTCTTTTTGTGTCGGTGGAACAGCAGCTGTTGAAAAATGGTTTTGGTATAAATGACCGTAAGCAGCTTGCAATGATGAAAAACGGAGCCGATATTCAGCGGGAAATGCTCAAGTACCAAATATCAGCCGTTTCGGCCGGTCTTATTATTGATATTTGGCAGCTTGCTCTTGCGCGTGAGTCTTTTAAAAACGCCAGCACCAAACTTGCCGAAACTCGAAAGGTTCGCGCCATTGTAAACGAAAATGTTAGACTTGGTTTATCCGAAAGTTTTGAACAAAACTATTACAATGCTCTTGTTTCCGGAGCGCAAATAAGTCTCGATAATGCCCGTTATAACCTTGAGTCTAGCCGTAGAAAGATAAGAACTCTTCTTAACCTTGATGATAGTGTGGACATCGGTGAGACAGTTGAACTTGTCACTACCTTGCCAGAGATTAACGAATCTGCATTAATAAACACTGCTTTAGCCCGTCGATCTGATTACAAAACTGCTCAACTAATGTTAAAAAATGCAAGATTAGAGACCGGCTTATATGAGAATGAATCATTGCCCGAGCTCTCTGTTTCCGGCACTGTCCGTGCGTATGGCGTGCAAGAAGAGTTTGGCGAAGCCACAAGTGATGCTCTTTCTTTTGAGGGTAATTACTATGAAGTTCGCGCAAAGCTTACTCATCCACTTTCAAATCCTAATCAAAAGGTGAGTTTGAGAGACGCGCATTTTAAACTTCGTCAGGCTGAATTGGGAATACAAAAAAGTGAACGCGAGATAAAAGACGAGATTAAAAGTAAAGTAGATAATGTAAATACAAGCTACGGTATTTACCAGAAGAGCAAGGCTGTTCGTATACAGTTTGGTGCTTATTATAGAAAGATGCAGGCTAACCTGAGACGTGGACGATTTACAGCGGAAACGGTAAAAAATGGCCTTGATGCATATGTAGATAGCCGTCAAAATGAGCTTCAAGCGTTGGTAGGTTACAATATTGCTCTTGTTCAGCTTGATATCGCGACAAATTCCATTTTTGAAAAATATGGAATTGATATCAATTCGTATTTAATGAATTCGAAATAGTCTATTCGTGCTTGACAAATATTGACTTGAATTTTTATGTCTGAAAATCATCCAAATTAATACTTTTTTTGAGAGGTACTTATGCCTACTTATGATTACAAATGCCAGGATTGTGGACATGTATTTGAAGCTTTTCAGTCGATGAGTGCAGATCCCCTTGAAAAATGTGAAAAGTGCGGGGGCACGGTTAAGCGAATAATAGGAGCAGGTGCCGGAATAATATTCAAGGGCTCTGGATTTTATGTTAATGATTATAAGTCGGGAAAGAGTAATGAACCGTCTTCAAAAAACAGTGCACCATCATGCGCATGTTCGGGTGGAGGCGATTGCCCCAAATCTTGATCAAATACTCTAATTTTTTCTCTAAATATTTTTATCTGAATCGTGTTTATTCTTTAAATGTTGATGCTGTGCTCTTTTTATGCGAAGCTTTGCTTTTTGTTGCCTTTGGATATTTCTCAAATATTTTTCGATATTTATCAGTACTGTTCCTGAAATAATATCATCTTTTAATTTAAAGCCTACAAGAGAATCTACATAATTGGTGATAGACTCTGATGTTCGAATGACTGCTGGATCAATAAGAAGATACTCAATATCAGGAATCAGCAGTTTGGAACTTCTTTTAGGGTAAAGAACTTTTCGTGCATTGTAGACAGGCATTATAATCTTCAGGTTGTTTTGACGCATATCATTGATTATCTGGTCTACCAGTTTGTCGTTCTCTTTACTTAAAACAATAAATTCTGATAATGCAAGAATTGGGGCTTTTCGTGATCTTGTTTGAGCATAGATAGTTTTAGCCTCTTTTGTTAGAGGTTTTTTTGACGATCCTGGGGCAGTCGATATAGGTGAATAATCGTCGCCGTTACTCGAAATTTTGTCCGATATGTCGTCTCTTGAAAAAATACCGAATAGAGACTTTATAGCGCTTATAAGAGCACCAAAAACAGAACGCCCGCTGCGTCCTGAACCTCTAAGTTCGTCACTAGATAGTTCTTTGCGCAACTCTTTCTGTTTTAGCCAAGCCTGATATTCCTCGATTAGCTCTAATAAAGATTCAATATCTTCTTTGGAAATTTTAAGTATTGAGGGGGCGTCACTTTGGGCCGATACTCGTGATACTATTTCGGTAATTCCGTTTAGTTTAACGGATGTACTTTTCTGCAGGGTTGGAGAAAGCTGTTCAAATTTATCCTGATCATATCTTATCAGATTGTAGTAATTTTTAAATTCTTGCATCAAAACAGGGCAATATACGTAATATTCAGCTCCAGAAGCATCTTTAAACGTTTGAATCTTCTCTTTTTTAAGCTGATCTTCGGTGGCCCAACTTCTTACAACTGATTCATCTATCGATAAAATAGAAGCTGCAATATCAGATGCGGTTGAAACTCTATTGCGTCTAATAAAGGTCAATATCTCGTTATTGTAAACCTTAACAGGATCAAGTGCGTTTTCTACACGTATAATGCAGTCTCTGAGCGATTTAAAATTGGCAACAAGAACTGAATCTTTAGGCGTAAGTGTCGATTTCAGATCCTCAAGCATTATGTGCAGTATATAGTCTATCTTGTTCTCTTTATAGTCAGAAAAATCGGCGTTCATAATTCCATAGTTTCGAAGCCGAGGGTTAATCATATCTTGATAGTTGGCCATTATGGTCTTAAAGGATTGCAGATTGAGGGAGCTTTTTACAGCAGCATAGTTCTTTGAATGAAAGCATATTTCCATTGTTGGAGAGAACTTGTTGTTTCTGATTTCAACATTTTTATAGATAAAAATATCTTTGTTAGCCATCTTTTGCAGTACACGGTTAAAAGGCTTTTTGTTTTGCACCTCGCTCATTAAACGGGTAAGGTTAAATACCCTGAATTTTGATATAAGATCTGAAATAGATTTGCGAGTCTGTTCGTCTCGAAGCTTTTGAAGCCGTTCAATCTCTTCCGATGCAAGGGAGTAGCAGTATTCCTCGATTTCTTTGACGTTTAATTTTTTACTTTTTTCATCTACAGATATTTCGAAGTGTATTAATGTTGTTATATATTCTGGATATCTAGATGTTAATAGATCCAGTAAAAAAAGTATATTCTTGTCTCTAGAGGGTGTAAACGGCATCTTTATGGCACGTGATTTGTACATATGGTCTTTTGTTGCAAAATAACGTGATTGACCTTTTTCGACACTTTTTTGAACCGTAATTAATTCGTTTAGCACATCAAAAATAAATGCTTCCCTGGCAACAGATTCATCAAGAAAAGGGTACGACTCCATTATTTTTGAAAGCGGTGTTTTCATAAAGATCCTTATGGTGTCATTTAACGTTAAAAAACTGATTGATAGCTATATTCTACAACATATCCTTTATATTGGCAATCAAAGTGTCAAACCCAATTTTAACTTCTTTTCGTGTTTGTGCGTCTCTGACTGTAGCGTAATTGCCTTCCAGTTCCTCATCAGATATGATTACGACAAAACGGCAATTTTCACGGTTAAGCTTCTTCATTTGTGATTTAAAGCTTCCACCAACCGGGTCAAAATCTACACTGATCCCGGCATTTCTAAGTTCATACGCCGTTAGGCTGGCTTTTGGTCTCGCATTATCGCCAGTATGTATGATGTAAATATCAAGAGATGTTTCGGGCTCAAAACTTGATTCAAGCATAAGGAAAAGGCGTTCTATGCCGGCCGCAAAACCTACCGCCGGTTTTGGTTTTCCACTGAACATCTCGACAAGTTTGTTGTAGCGTCCGCCAGCTGCAAAGGTATTTTGACCACCAAGGCTGTCTGTAACAAATTCAAAGGTTGTTTTGCAATAGTAATCCAGACCTCTAACCAAAAGAGGGTCTTCAATGTATTTTATACCGGCGTTATCGAGCAATCTTTTAAGCTCATTGTGATGTTTAAGGCTTTCATCATCAAGAAAGTTATTGATTAATGGAGCATCTTTTTTTAGTACATTACAGCCCGGTTCTTTGCAATCAAGTATTCGAAGAGCGTTTTTATCAAGACGTCGTTTGCAATTATCACAAAGTTTTTCAATTTTATCACTATAATATTTTTTTAGTTCATTTACAAAAATATTTCTTTCGTTTTCGTTACCAATAGAGTTTATCAGAAGCGTATAATCGTTAATTCCTAGTCTTTTTGTGATGGTGTCCATTACTGCAATTATCTCGAAATCATTATATGCGGAATCTTCACCAAAAAATTCAACACCGAACTGGTTAAACTGCCGAAGCCTTCCTTTTTGTGGTTTCTCGGCTCTAAACATGGGACCGCAGTAAAAAAATTTGCTACTGGCAAGACGGTTATAGTCTCCGTTTTCGCAATAGGCACGTACAAGTGATGCCGTTCCTTCTGGGCGCAGTGTAAGGTTTCGGCCGCCTCGGTCTTCAAACGTAAACATCTCTTTGGAAACAATATCCGTTTCATCACCGATTCCACGAGCGAATACTTCGGTAAACTCCATGATAGGAAGAATAATTTCCTTGATATTGTATTCTTTAAATACGTTGCGAGCTGTGTCAATGATATGGTTCCAGAGTTCAATTCTGTCAGGGAAGATGTCTTCTATTCCGGGTGCTTTTGTATAATTCATATAGATATCCTTGAAGCTAGAAAGCCACATTGAATCGTAGCTATAACTTTAACAATAAAGGCTATTTTGACTTGAACAGCAATACTAATAGTTTAGAACACAACAATAAATGAGTGTGCATTTTTGTCAAAATAAATCTTTTATATCATCATATATAGATTAATAGTGAGTCAGTATTGCTATATTCGGCTTGAAGTTTAAATTGTTCTAACTCTATATCGCAGAATGCGAATTAAAAATATAGGTTGACTTTGATGATCCTAAGCATATAATTAATGATAACTTGTTTTATGACAAATTTTTATTAAACTGGATTTATTAACAAAAAGTAACTGGAGATTAGATTTTGATTAGAAGATCAGCAATATATTCTGTTTTTTTCTGTTTATTTCTGAATATCTGTTCTGCTGCTTATGCCGAAGAAACCTATGCCCGCATAGACTTAAAAGGTTCGGTTAATCCAATAAGTGGTGCTCATGTGGTAAATTCGATTAAAATGGCAGCCGAGACGGGTGACAGTTTTATTCTTTTTGTAATAGATACACCTGGGGGGCTTGTTAACCCGATGAGGGATATCATAAAAGCAATTTTAGCAAGCGAAATTCCTGTTGTTGTATATACTGGTCCAAGCGGCGCGCAAGCGGCATCGGCTGGAGCATATATAATGCTTGCGGGTGATGTGAACGCTATGGCGTCAGGAAGCGAAATCGGAGCGATGCATCCCTATTCCCCGGGGATATCTTTTTCTAAAGAAGATTCGAATGATGATCAGAAGGATGTAATGGGCATGAAGGTGCTCAACGATATGGTTGCCTATGGAAGAAGTCTTGCACAAAAGAGGGGACGAAGCATAGAGTGGGTTGAAGATGCCATTATAAACGCCTCTTCGAGTAGCTATAAGGAGGCATACGAAAAAGGCATAATAGACATCATTGCAGATGACGAGCGTGATCTTTTGCAAAAGCTTGATGGGTATACAATTGATTTCGCGAATAAATCGTTTACTTTTAAAACTAAAGGTATTTTGGAGAGTAAATATAATATGAAGAGCTCTCAGAAGTTTCTGAATTTTTTCGCCGATCCTCAATTGATCATGCTGCTTTTAATAGTCGGTATTGGCGGTATAGTATTCGAGATTAAACAACCGGGCTTGATTGTTCCTGCTGTTATTGGTGTTACATCATTAATACTTTTTTTTATGGCTGCGCGAATATTACCTGTATCTATAGTGGGCGTAATTTTGATTGCGGCTTCTGTAATACTGCTAGTAATGGAGGTATTTATTACAAGCTACGGACTTCTTACCCTAGGTGGTGTTAGTGCTTTTGTTAGCGGATCATTGCTTCTTTTCGACAATCCGTTACAGGGCTTTTCTGTCTCATGGATGACTATTGCTACTACCGGATTATTAATACTGGTGCTTGTTTTTATTGTTATGCGTGCTGTTGTTGCAGTTCACAAGACAAGAGTTCAGGTAGGGCCTGAAAGCCTTGCTGGTCAAATTGGAACCGCGGCAACAGATTTTGTTCCTGCTTCCGAGGGCAAGGTTTATGTACATGGAGAGCTGTGGAGTGCCCGATCTGATGTCTCGTTATCAAAGGGTGATAATATAGAGGTAACCGATATTGAAGGAATGATATTAACAGTTACCAAATTAATAAGAGAGGAGATTTAATATGGAACAGTTGTTTTATGAAAATCTGACAACAATTATGTTTGTTATGGTTTTAGTGGTTGGTTTTATAAGTTCTTCCGTGAAGATAATCAAAGAGTATGAACGAGCAGTTGTATTTCGTCTTGGTCGTGTTCTTAAACAGCCAAAAGGACCGGGGCTTTTTCTTATTATTCCTTTTGTGGATAAATTAATTCGTGTTTCGCTGCGTACAGTAGCAATGGATGTTCCCTCACAGGACGTAATAAGTCGTGATAACGTTTCAATCAAGGTTAACGCTGTCGTCTATTTTAGAGTTCTTGATTCTATCAAAGCTGTTATCGAAGTTGAAGATTATGTGTACAATACATCACAGTTAGCGCAAACTACATTACGGTCAATACTCGGAAGTGTTGAATTAGATGAACTACTTTCGGATCAGGAAAAAATAAACACGGATTTACAGACTGTTCTTGACAGGCAGACTGATCCCTGGGGGATCAAGGTTTCTGCAGTAGAGATAAAGCATGTTGATTTGCCACAGGAGATGCAGCGAGCCATGGCAAAGCAGGCAGAAGCCGAGCGTGAGCGTCGTGCAAAAATAATTGCTGCTGAAGGTGAGCAACAGGCAGCAGAAAAGATGGTACAAGCTGCTGAACAGATGGAGAAACATCCAATTTCTGTACAACTAAGATATCTTCAGACTCTTCAGCAAATTGCGACAGAAAACAATTCAACAACAATTTTTCCGATACCCATGGATATGATTATGCCATTTATGGAAAAAGTTTTTTCAAAAAACAAAAAAGACTAATAAATACGAAAGCCGGCGGTAACGCCGGCTTTTATTATACCACGAATCAAATTATTGTATCTGGTTTGTGTTTTTCTGTAATGATTGGATAATATGAATTTTGTTTAAGGGTTCATTACCTGATAAAGGCGGATGATGTGCTTTTTCTCTTCAGCGATCAATTTATTTAACACGTCAATCGACTTTGTATCACCTTTGTACATGTCTAATAGTTCTCTGTACCACATAATAGAATCCTGTTCTGTATGTATTGCTGTGATAAATATATCTCCTATGCTTTTTACTTTTTCAAGGTAGCTATCAATGGAGTCAATGTCTTTAAATACCTGTTGTCTAGTTATCGCATTTAGGTACATATAGTACTCATCGGCAAAAGTCCCTTCAGCTTCAGGAATAGTGTTAAGCATGGATGAAAAAATTTTTTTATGCTCTTTTTCTTCATCAGCTAGCATTAAAAAGAATTCCTTTTTGGAAGTATCATCAAATTTATCCGCGCACTTTGTATAAAAATATACCCCGTTATCTTCAATTGATACTGCCATATCAATTATTTCTTTTAGTGAATATTTCATATGTATGGTTCCTCCTTATTGTTGGCTACTTTTTTTTGCGATTACTTTTTTTTGGTTTGCGTCTGCTCTTTTTTTCAAATTCAGAATAGAATTTTTTATCCTTTTGTGTAATTGTCTCTTTATTGTCAGCTTTTTTTTGAGGTCTAATGTCTGCGGGAATAAAATCAATCTGTCCGGATAGATGGTCAGCTTTAACAAGAGTAACAGTTAAAATATCACCTAAAGAAATAATTCTTCCTTTGCTCCGCCCTCGTACTGTATAATTCTCTTCGTTAACTACATAATAATCGTCATTCATAAGTACAAATGGTATCATGCCTTCGACAGGCTTTTCTTTTAAAACAGCATAAAGCCCAAACTTGGATATGCCAGAAATAACAGCAGTAAAATTGTCACCAATGTTGTGTTCCATAAGTCTACATGATTTTATCTTGTAAAGCTCTCTTTCAGCTTTTTGGGCAACACGCTCCATTTCAGAACACTTTTCACCTATTGGTAAAAGTTCATCTTTAGTGTATACTATTTCGTCGGATTGTATATGTGATTTGAGTATTCGATGAATTATTAGATCAGAATAGCGGCGTATTGGTGATGTGAAATGTGTGTAATCTTTAAAGCCCAGCCCAAAATGACCTAGTGGAGTAACACCATAAAAGGCTTGCATCATCGATTTTAGAATAATAAGGTTTACAAGGTAAGAGTAATCGCTTCCACGATAATTGTCCACAACCGCCTGAAGTACGGAAGACACTTTTTTAGTTTTTTTAACCTTGATACCCATAACTGCCAGAAAGTTTTTGAGTTTAAACCAACTTTCATCAGATATCTCTTCGTGAACTCTGTAGAGAGCAGGTATATCTTTTTTCCTTAACAGTTTTGCAACTGCTTCATTCGCGGCGAGCATACACTCTTCGATTAGTAGATGAGAACGTAATCTTTCGGAAACGCCTATCGAGGTAAAACGATTGTCTTCATCATAAAGAAGTTCAAAATCTGTTATGTCAAGATCAATTCGGCCATTGCTGATTCTCATTTTTTTAAGACCAGAAGCAAGACTGTTAAGATCTGTAACTAGTCTGGAAATATCATCGGTATCATCATCAATAAGTTTTTCTGCGTCCTTATAGGTAAGTCTTTTGTTAACATTAATATAGGAGCGGTGAAACTCGGTGTGAAGTATTTTTAGGTCGTGATCATAATCAATCACTGCGGTTACGGTAAGTCTTTCCTGACCAGCGACTAAAGAGCATAGATTGTTTGACAGTGTTTCAGGAAGCATTGGTATAACGCGGTTACCAAGATAATAAGAGTTACCTCTTTCAAGAGCGCTTTGATCAAGGCTGTCTCCTTTTGTTACGTATGCCGATACGTCAGCGATATGAACATAAAGACGGTTTCCGTTTTCTGTTTTTTCTAAAGAGACGGCATCGTCAAAATCTTTGGCGTGTTCTCCGTCAATCGTAACAGTAACCAGATCAGTAAAGTCTGTTCGGCCAGAAAGCTCATTTTTAAATGTATTTGCGTACTCTCTCTTATCTGATTTATCGTAAGCCGGTGGCAAGTTGAATTTATTAACAATTCTGTCAAAATCGAGCTCCTCATTGTCACCCAAGTCAACCCTTAAAAGAGTGCACTCGGGATGACCAGCAAGCAGTTTGCCGTTTAACTGCACAACCGCTAGAGTATCAATTTCCGGTTCTTTCTCGTGTCGAGGGGATACAGCAAAAAACTGTCCTGGAAGATCAATAAGGTGGTAGTATATCATTCCCGCAGTTTTTTTTGTGACTTTTGAGTAATAGATCTCCTTTTGACGCTTTTTTACAGCGGTTACTTTTCCGAAAAAAGTATTGCTTCTGAATTCTAAAATCTCAAAAGCTACAGTGTCTCGATCATGGGCGTTTAATATGTTTTCTTTACGAAATTCAATTCTGAACTGGCCTAAGTCAATATATCCTTTTCCGCCAGCTCCTATCCTGATCTGTCCGTTGTTATCAAAATCTTTTGCGAAAGTAAACTTTGATCCGTCAGTTTTAAGGTAACCAATTGATGTTAGCAGAAAAAAGATGTCGTTTATTTTGGCGATCTCTTTTTTTGTCAGATTTTTAATCTGTCCTTTTTTTGTTTTGGACGATTCTTTGATTATCTGTTTTCTAACAGTTGTCTGATCAAAATCAGGTAGAGAGACCGAGTTGAGCACTTCAATTATTCGTTTGGAGGAGAGGGGCATTTTATATCCTGTTAACTATTTAGTTTCACTTTCATTATTTTCAGATTGCGAATCATTACTCATTTTGGCTTTTTCCCTGATAAGCGCTATTTCGTCCTTGCGCTTCTGTATTTCGACCTTATATTCCCGTATTTTATTGCAATATTCTCGTACCTGCTCGTCCATTTCGAATCTCTCTTCTTCGACTGATTCAAAAATATGTTTTCCTAGTTTGGAATTTAATGTATAGATTTTTGTCTCGAAACCTTTTATTTCCATTGTCATTCGGGTTAGGTGAGCGTAATCCCCGGTAGTTGATGCAAATTTTCTTGTTACCATAAAAACCTTTTCTTTAACTTCTTCAAAGCTTTTCATATAGTCTCCTAGTACAGATTTTTTTGACCCTGAAGTCTGAATCTAATCTTATGCAGATTTTAAAATAAAATAAATAAAAAAAATTACCGAGTTAAAATTAAATCATTAAGTGTATACAAAGAATATAGTAATCTAAAGATAATTGTCAACCAGATGTTTAATATGTCAGGGCATCAAATATATAGTTTTGTTACATAGATGTAGTTACCACGATTTTCGGTAATTCTCAATACTCTATATTTTGAAATTATCTATGGTTTTGATTATAAGAGCACATAAATCAGATCGGTTTATATTGAAATCTGTGTAATTGATGAATCTGTTAGGAATATCAGTTACAAAAGTTAACTCGGTTCCGTTAACAGGATGTCTGAATTTAAGATAAAAAGAGTGTAAAAGAATTGAATTATTTTGTTCTTTTGATCCTCCATAGAGAGCATCGTCTGCGATAGGATTATCCAGAATATTGAACGTTGCTCTTATCTGATGCTTACGTCCAGTGATGAGCCTAACGATATGTAGGCTGTATCTGCTGTTATGCGCAACAGTTGTATAATATAATTTACCTATTTTAGCCTCTTTATCAGATAAATTGGCTTTGAATGTTTTGTTACCTCTGCGAATAAAATTTTTCTCAACTTCTACCCATTTGCCAGGAGTGTCTGTTGCCAGCTTTGATGAAGTTATACAGATATAATATTTACATATTTCATGATCGCGTATCTGTTTGCTCAGACGTGAAGCTGCTTTAGAGGTCTTGGCATATACGATTGCTCCTGAAACTTGCCTATCAAGCCGTTGAACGATTCCTAAAAAAACATTTCCAGGTTTTTTGTCTCGAGCTTTTATATATTCTTTTATTATCTCGTTCAGGGACTGCCTTTCGGAACTGTCGCCTTGCGCGAGCATCCCTTCCGGCTTGTTTATTACAAACAGATGATTGTCTTCATGTATAATATGGTCTTCAATTCGCATAATGACATCCGCTACCTGTTGTTGAAAAAAGTAAAGAATATTATACGATTCGCTAATTGAAATCTTGCTCGGTTTATAACAAATTAGCGGTTTCTATTGAATGATAATTTCAAAAAACATCTTTAAAGTTGACAAAACGTCCTTATAGATGTTGTTGAATTGATAAATTATTTTTAGTCGAAAAAAAGCTTCGAAAAACAGATAAATAATATTTGGTTTTAAACGATGCTGATTTTTTTTTGCCAGAGGATTACATGTTATACGGACTATTTTCTGACCGCCATTTCTTAAAAAAACTTTTTATCACAGGTCTCCCTGTTGCGATAGAGATATTTTTAATTTCTTTATTAGGGTTGGTAGATAATTTCATGATTGGGCAAATGGGTTCTGTGACCATTGCCGCAGTTGGTCTTGCTTTCCAGATCATGTTTTTATTAATTGTTTTCTTGTTTGGGCTAAATTCTGGTGCGGCCATATTTCATGCACAGTATTGGGGAAAACGTAATCTTGCCAATATACACAGACTTTTGGGTGTTTCGCTAATAACGGGTTTTGCGGTCTGCGGGATTGTTTCTTTGGCCGTTATGATCTTTCCCGATGTAATAATGAGATTATTTACAGCTGATAGGGAAGTAATAGTTATTGGATCGAGCTATTTTAGAATTGTCGGACCAACATATGTGTTTATGGCTGTGGGCTTTGCTTTCTCTTTTGCATGCCGATGTACAGGGCATCCATTTCTGCCTACACTGACATCCCTTCTTGGTGTTGTTTTGAATACAGGTTTAAACTATCTGTTAATTTTTGGAAATTACGGATTCCCTCAGATGGGCGTCAGAGGGGCTGCGTTGGCGACTGTTATTTCTAACGCAACAAGTACGATCCTTTTTGTTATTCTTGTTTATAAGCGTGATTTACATATCGCGGCACCTGTAAAAGAATTATTCGATTTCAGCAGAGCTTATGTCGCGAGGGTTTACAAGGTTATTCTTTATTCAATAGTAACAACAATGTCTTGGGGATTCGGAATGATCATGTACAATATGATTTTTGCTCGTATCTCGACTGAAGCAATTGCAGCATTTACCATATTATCAGTGGTTTCTGGGTTAGCCTTCTCTTTCATTGATGGTTTTTCAACAGGTACTTCGATTGTAATAGGTAATGCTTTGGGAGAAAACGAGTTTGACAGGGCATATCTGTATGGCAAGCGTTCTCTTGTGCTTGTAATGTTATTTTCATTATTTGTTGCTACTGTGATATTTTTTGTTGCTCCGTATATAGTAGCAGTGTACAATATACCCGATGCAACTCGATTGCTTGCATTACGTTATATCCAGATTTTTTCAATTATATATATAGTGAAGTCTCAGATTAGTACAATGGTAAACGGTATTCTAAAAAGTGGGGGCGATACCCGTTTTATATTAATTATTGATCCGGGAGTCATGTATGTTGCTGGAGTACTGGGAGGATTTCTTGCGGCTTTCGTTTTTAAGGTTAATCCTCTTTGGGTTTATGTGATAATGAATATTGAAGAGGCGATTAAAATATTGATTGCTTTTCCGAGATTTATCTCAAAAAAATGGGTTAACCATTTAGCTGATTAGATGATAGCTTCCGGAATAGATAATTTTTATAAGTTACTTTGTATTTAAACTAAATTTGATTATATTAGGTGAACAGTATAATAAAAATAGGAGAATGAGATGAAAAGTATAAAGTCCGTAATGGAAAATCTTGAGAAGTACTATAGATCAGGTGCGACTATTCCTGTTGATTTTAGAATAAAAACATTACGAGATCTTTATAATAATATAAAGGAAAATCAGAATGCAATAATTCGGGCTCTTTCTCGAGATTTGCATAAACCTGCCTTCGAAACTTACGCGACCGAAATTGGAATAGTGCTTGATGAGATTAGAAAAACCTGTTCTCATCTTAAAAAGTGGGCTCGTCCGAAACGGGTTTCGACACCTATGCATCAATTTTATGCGTCTTCATATATTATAAAAGAACCCTATGGAACAGTTCTTATCATATCACCTTGGAATTATCCCTTTCAACTTGCGATTTCACCATTAATTGGTGCAGTCGCTGCCGGAAACACTGTAATGATAAAACCTTCCGAAATAAGCCCAAATACCTCCAAAATAATGGCTTCGATAATTACAAAAAGTTTTGATTCTGGGCATGTCTCTGTTGTGCAGGGGGATGTCAAGACTTCGACCGAAATACTAAAACAGAAGTTTGATTACATCTTCTTTACAGGAAGTACTGTTGTTGGCCGTGTTGTCATGAAAGCGGCAGCCGAAAATCTCACACCTGTTACTCTTGAGCTTGGAGGAAAGAGCCCGGCACTGGTATATAAGGATGCTAATCTGAGTCTTGCGGCAAAGAGGATTGTTTGGGGCAAGTTTATGAATGCCGGTCAAACCTGTGTTGCTCCAGACTACTGTTTCATTCATTCTGAAATAAAAGAGCAATTTACAGAAGAGCTTTGCCGGGTAATAAAAGAATTTTACGGAGATGATCCTTCCAAAAGTCCCTTTTATGCGAGAATGATAAATCAGTCACATTATACGCGTGTTAAGTCTTATATTAAACAGGGTAAGGTTATTTGTGGTGGATCTAGTAATGATAAGTCTAGATATATAGAACCTACAATTATAGAGGGAGCTTCTCCAAAAAGTGCTGTGATGTGTGATGAAATTTTCGGACCAATTTTACCCGTTATGTTTTATGATGATATCTCTACGGCTCTTGAATTTATTAATGCAAGGCCAAAACCTCTGGCGCTTTATATATTTTCGGCTTCGAGAGGTTTTCAAAAACATGTGTTAAATGAGACTCGGGCAGGTGGTGTAACCATCAATGATACGGTTGTTCATCTGGTAAATCCTAAGTTGCCTTTTGGTGGAGTGGGTCACAGTGGTATGGGTTCTTATCATGGGAAGTACAGCTTCGACACGTTCTCGGCAGATAAACCTGTGATGATACGCTCTACCAAAATCGATATTCCTTTTAGATATCCACCATATTCCAAGTTGAAAGCTGCTCTGATAAAGATGTTTTTGCACTAAAGAAGTTAATAAACTGTGATTAACGAGATAAATGAAAATTTCAGTCTGATAATTTGTCAAAAAAATTTATTTGGGGCGGTTGCTGTTATTAGCGAGTGGTTAAAAGGTAATTTTCGGGTAATGGCTAATACCTTTGTTTCTTTATAAAGTGACATTGTACTTTGGTATAATGCTATCTTTTTTCCGAATAACCATGTGAAATTTTCTTGACATTAGCGGGTTTATCAGCTATAACAAGCTATTGTCTTACATTGTTGAGGAATTATGCATATTGGTATATATCCTGGT
>Ga0116151_10001217_pt1 | contig 24007 bp, 19 predicted proteins | sample AD_UKC117_MetaG_FD_89893 | JGI IMG/M metagenome (GOLD analysis project Ga0116151, IMG submission 89893) | Active sludge microbial communities of municipal wastewater-treating anaerobic digesters from Hong Kong - AD_UKC117_MetaG | ecosystem: Engineered > Bioreactor > Anaerobic > Digestate... | reverse complement strand
GCGCATCAGCGTGCTACCAGACGGCAACAGATGCTGGAAGCCCGGCGCCGGGCCGCATGGGAAATCGCTCGACGTGCAGCTGCCCTGCTCAAGACCGATTATGGCGTCAGTCGCGTGTTGCTTTTTGGTTCGCTATCGCGTGACGAACCGTATACGCATCATTCTGATATTGACCTGGCGGTCTGGGGGTTGGATGAACGCGTCTACTATCGGGTTGTATCCCGGCTGCTAGACCTCGACCCGTCAATCTCGATCGACTTACTCCGCGTAGAAACGTTGAGCGACGACCTCATTCAGGCGATTGAAACCACGGGAATACCGCTATGACCACCATCAGCCAGGAGACCCGATTCTGTCTGGACGAGTATCGCGGATTTCGTCATGTAGTGCGCAAAGGTTATACCTTCAACTTGCGCCCGCTTCGGTTGAAAGAACTGACGGAGAACCTCTCAACGTGCTATCAGCGGCTGGACGCTGAACTTGCCGGCTTTGTCGCTTTTCTGAGCGCCCTCGACAAAGACGAGCCATGAGTACGCCGATTTGCGTTCGCTACTGACCGGCGATCTTCTTCCCCATGGCTGCGCTTTGCACGCCCCGCACGCACCGGCCTTCGCACACGCGGGCATGGCCCTGCACAGCGAGGCGGACAAGCGGCTGATCCGCTCGTCGCGCCTCAAGTAACGCAGTCAATCTCCTCGCAGTCGCGCCCCGGCGTACTCCAGCGACCCCGATTTGTAGCCAAAATCATGCGCGCCCGGATTCTGTATCGCGCCGATGGTGGGTATAATGGCCAAATGTCTTGTGAACGGCGGGGCAAGGCCATGTCATGGCGCGCAACCGCCGCAGCAGAGAAAATGAGGCTTGATGGAGCAGGCGATGAGTGAAACAGACCGGGGCTGGCCCGACAGTACCCTGTTTTGGCAGGAGAAGCGGGTGATCGTGACGGGCGGGGCCGGCTTTCTTGGCTCCTTCGTCGTTGAAAAACTGGCCGCTCGCAATGCCGGCGCGATCTATGTGCCGCGCAAGGCGGAATATGACCTGCGCGAAATCGACGCCGTGCGCCAGTTGCTGGCCGATACCCAGCGCCAGGATCAGCCCGTGGACATGGTCATCCACATCGCCGGCAGCGTGGGCGGTATCGGCGCCAACCGCGCCCACCCGGCCGAGTTTTTCTACGACAACCTGATGATGGGCACGCAACTCTTTCACGAAAGCTGGAAGGCCGGCGTACCCAAGTTTGTGGCCATCGGCACCATCTGCGCCTATCCAAAGTTTGCGCCGATCCCATTCCACGAGGAAGACCTGTGGAATGGCTACCCGGAAGAGACGAACGCACCCTACGGGCTGGCCAAGAAGATGCTGTTGGTGCAGAGCCAGACCTACCGCGAGCAGTACGGCTACAACTCCATCTTTTTGCTGCCGGTCAACCTCTACGGGCCGCGTGACAACTTCGACCCGGAGACCTCGCACGTCATCCCGGCGCTGATCCGCAAGTGCCTGGAGGCCAAAGACCGCGGCGACGACCATATCGTGGCCTGGGGTGACGGGTCGCCGACGCGCGAGTTCCTCTATGTCGAGGATGCCGCCGAGGGCATTCTGCTGGCGGCGGAACGCTACAACGCCAGCGACCCTGTGAATTTGGGCAGCAGCTTTGAGATCAGCATTCGCGAATTGACCGAAACTATCGCACGACTGGTCGGTTTTGCGGGGCAAATTGAATGGGACACCAGCAAGCCCAACGGTCAGCCTCGGCGCAAGTTGGATGTGAGCCGCTCGCTGGATTGCTTTGGTTTCAAATCCACTGCTTCCTTTGAAGACGGCCTACATCGCACGATCGAATGGTACAGGAGTCAAATGTGAAGCGAATACTGCACGTCGTGGGTGCCCGCCCGAATTTCATGAAGATTGCGCCAATTATGGAGGAAATGGCTCAGCATCCTCAAACCTTTGAACAGATTCTGGTGCACACCGGGCAACATTACGATGCCAATATGTCGCAGATTTTCTTTGATGATCTCGGAATGCCCAAACCAGATGTAAATCTTGAGGTTGGCTCGGGTTCGCACGCGCAGCAGACAGCACAGATCATGCAACGCTTCGAGCCGGTACTGCTTGAGTATCGTCCCGACTGGCTGATTGTGCCAGGCGATGTTAATTCTACGGTCGCATGTGCCTTGGTGGCGAGTAAACTCGGTATCAAAGTCGCTCATGTCGAATCTGGTCTGCGCTCGTTTGATCGAAGTATGCCGGAGGAGATCAATCGGATCCTGACTGATCATCTCGCCGACCTGTTATTTACCACAGAACCGAGCGGCAACGATAACTTGATTCACGAGGGCATCTTGCCTGCGAAAGTATGCTTTGTCGGCAATACCATGATCGATACTCTGGTACGACTGTTGCCGAAGGCCGAAGCACAATGGGCGTCTCTTTGTGATCGCCTTGATCTGGAGAGATTCGTTCTGGTTACGCTGCATCGACCTTCTAACGTCGATGATGCGGAGACACTCCGCGAAATCGTGTCGGCTTTGCTCGACATCGGCCGCAATACACAGGTTGTATTCCCTATACACCCGCGCACGCGCCAGCGTATTGACCGGATGGGGCTAGACATTGCTGACGCACCTATTATCCTTACGGAGCCGCTCGGCTATCTTGATTTTCTGGCATTGGAGGCACACGCGGCACTTGTTGTAACAGATTCTGGTGGTGTGCAAGAAGAAACAACCTACTTGGGCGTCCCATGTCTGACTGCCCGCCCCAATACGGAGCGCCCCATTACCTTGACTGTTGGCACGAATCGTCTTGTTGAAAGCTCCAGAGATGCCCTTGTGGCGGCGGCTGAAACCATCGTCAATCAAAGGCAGGATTCGTCTCACGTTTCGCGTCCAGAACTATGGGACGGATGCGCTGCAGAGCGAATCGTAACTGTATTGTCCGAGGGGGCCTTATGAGACAGGTTCTGATCCGCCGGGGTCAGGTGACCGTCGATCAGGTTCCAGCCCCAATCGTGGAAAATGGTCACCTGCTGGTCGAGGTGGCCTACTCGCTTATCAGCGCAGGGACTGAACTCAGCAGTGTACAGAGTGCCGGACAATCACTGGTGAGCAAGGTGCTCGAACAACCAGAACGTGTCAAGAAACTGATTACGCATTTGCGCGCACAAGGGATTCAAAAAACGATTGCCAAGGTCCAGGGGCAGACCGACCAACTCGTGCCACTGGGCTACTCGTGTTCGGGAATTGTTGTGCAGGTTGGCGATGGAATCAGCGACTTCCAGCCGGGCGACCGGGTTGCCTGCGCCGGCGCAGGCCTTGCGAATCACGCTGAAATGGTCCTGGTTCCTCGTAACCTGGTGGCAAAAGTCCCGGAAGGGTGCGATCTGCGCAGTGCCGCCTCGGTCACATTAGGTGCAATCGCCATGCAGGGCGTGCGGAGATCAGAGCCGCGTCTTGGCGAGATCATCGCTGTAGTCGGGCTGGGCCTTCTCGGCCAACTGACAGTCCAGTTGCTGAAAGCCGCCGGCTGCCGGGTGATCGGACTGGATGTAGACAACCGTCGCGTGATACTAGCCCAAGAGCTTGGCGCCGATAGCGCACTCAACCCCACCGATGTCGATGTTAAGAACGAGTTGATGCATCTGACGGCGGGGTACGGCGTAGACACGACCGTGATTACGGCAGCGTCCAACAGCGATGCGATCGTGCAACAGGCAATGGAGATTACCCGTAAGAAGGGAAGGGTCGTTGTCGTTGGGGCGGTTGGCCTGGGGTTGAAACGTTCACCATTCTACGAAAAAGAGTTAGATTTCTTGATCTCCACATCGTATGGTCCTGGACGGTACGACGAACGATACGAGAAGCAAGGTCTTGAGTATCCCTATAGTTACGTGCGTTGGACCGAGAATCGCAATATGGAGGAGTATCTGCGGTTGATCGCCGCAGGTAAACTCAGACTGGACAAGATTCTAGAACAGGAATATGCGCTTGAAGAAGCCGAGCAGGCCTATGCGGATCTCCAAGGTGCAGCCGAGAAGCCCTTGGGCATGATCCTCCGCTACCCAATGCCCGACGAAGCGAAGCTGAGCGACGAGAAGTCCGCAACCAAGGTGATACTCTCCTCCAAAACAGCGAAAGGCAAGATCCGTATCGCTGTGGTTGGGGCAGGGAATTTTGCCAAAGCAGTTCATCTGCCGAATCTGCAAAAACTCTCAGATCTCTATTCTATCCGAGCGATCGTCAGCAGCACAGGGAGCAACGCCAAGGCAACCGCCGAGCAATTTGGGGCCGCCTACGCCAGCACAAACATTCAGGATGTGCTGGATGATCCTGACGTTGACGCCGTCATGATTTGTACGCGCCACGATCTTCACGCAAAGCAAGCTATGCTGGCCGCGAAGGCTGGCAAGGCGATATTCCTGGAAAAGCCGATGGCGCTGAATCAGGATGAACTGGATCAACTGGTCGTTGTGCTCAAGGAAACCGGCGTGCCGTTCATGGTCGGCTACAACCGGCGCTACTCCCCGGCAGCCCGCCGTGCCCGAGAACTGGTCACTGGCCGTCAGAACCCACTGATGATTCTCTACCGCATGAATGCCGGATATCTGCCGCCCGAACATTGGACCCAAACCAAAGAAGGTGGCGGACGCATCATTGGCGAAGCGTGTCACATCATCGACCTGTTTCAGTATTTGGTCGACGAGCCAGTGGTTGAAGTTTCGGCAACGGCACTTGCACCCAAAACACAACACGTTCTGGCTGGGGACAATGTGTCGGCGACACTGCGTTACGCCGATGGATCGGTGGCTACGCTGCTCTACACTGCACTCGGCTCGACTGAACTGAACAAGGAATACATGGAAGTGTTCGTGGATGGAAAAGTGTTGGCGCTCGATGACTATATGGCGCTACATGTGTATGGCATGCCAAGCGCGAACTGGAATGCAAACATGCAGCAGAAAGGCCATTTCGAAGAGCTTCAGGAATTTGCCCGTTTTGTGGCTGCAGATATGGCCGGTGCCGCGTCAATACGTGCTCTGGCTGAGACCATGGAGATCAGTTACAGGATCGCAACTGTAGATGAATGCAAGTGATATTGCTCGGAGAGTGCTTCCTAAGGATCTTTACTCTCCGTTGAGGCGCTGGCTATCTGCCCGAATTCCACTGGAAACGCGAATGGGCAAACAATACTGGTCTCTGCGCGCGTTCTTGCAGGACGCCCAGTGGTGGGATCGAGCGGCGATCGAACATTGGCAGTTGATTAGACTGCGCGAGATTGTTCAGTATGCCTACGACAATGTTCCAGGCTACCAGACGCTATATAAGGAAGCCGATGTCAAACCCGAAGACATCATGTCTTTGGATGACGTTCGTCGACTGCCATTTACCACCAAGGAACTACTTCGTGACAACGTCGATGATTTCACATCTCGAATCATCCCCGCATCGCAACGGAAATACGTTACTACCGGAGGTTCTACGGGAACTCCTTTCGGTTTTTATCACACACAAACCAATGTCTGGATGGAGAATGCCTTCATCCACAGTAGTTGGTCATGGATAGGCTGGGATATTGGGCATACTGTAGCAGTTCTGCGCGGAGCGTTCTCTGGCTCTCGATCGGCGGTGGCGGAATACGACGAGGCGTATCGTCAATTATTGCTATCGAGCTATCACCTTTCTTCTGAAACATATAGTCAGTATCGCAACGCGATACTCAGATACAAGCCCAAACATCTTCATGCATATCCGGCAACTGCTACCCTGCTGGCTGACCTGGTACTTGAACAAGACGATGTTGGGAAGATAGTGTTCGACAGTGTCTTGCTTGGGTCGGAAAACGTATATACATGGCAGTCGGAGAAACTCAAGCTGGCATTTCCTGATGCCCGGATACATGCGTGGTATGGACACACGGAGCAGGCGATCCTGGCACCGACATGCGAACACAGTAATGAGTATCATGCCTGGCCGTTTTATGGTCTGACTGAAACCGAAGGCAACGAGGAAGGAGATTCGCCAGAAGCTGCTAGCGAACTTATTGGAACATCCTTCTGGTCAACTGCAACCCCTTTGATTCGGTATCGCACAGGAGATTTGGCTGTGAGGGCTGGCAAGATGTGTCCTTACTGCAGGCGACAATTCGATATCATTTCGCGGATCGAAGGTAGAAAGCAAGATTATGTTGTCGCTGCCGACGGTAGCTACATCACACTCACTGGATTGATTTTTGCGCAACACTTCCATGCTTTTGGGCAGATCAAAAATATGCAGTTATATCAGGAGAAACCCGGAGAAGTAGTTGTCCGCATAGTGCCGAGAGGTGAATTCTCGGAAGAAAATAGCAGAGAGATCGAGACAACAATGGCGGCGGCAGTGGGGAGCGGTCTTGTGCCCAAGGTCAAGATTGTGGATGATATTCCGCGAACACAACGAGGCAAGTACCGATTCCTTGAGCAGAAGCTGGACATTAGGTACAAAGAATAAGCTGTGATAGACACCAGTAGATATCAGGTCATTGCTATAGGCGACGTCATGCTGCGTTCAAGATCCGGCGTGCTGAAGCCATTCGGGGACGATGTTGAGAGTTTTTTTCGCCATGCTCCATTCGTGCTGGCCAATCTCGAGACCGTTGTGACGGATGGCGGTGCTGCGCTTGAAAAATCGGTAGTCTTGCGCGTACCTCGTGAGCAAGCGCACTATCTGCACGAAACTGGCATTGATGTGGTCAATCTTGCAAACAATCACACACTGGATTTTGGCACAGTTGGCCTTGAGTCCACGATTTCTGCGATCGAGTCGGCGGGAGTGGGACTCATCGGTGTTATCAAAGATGGAGAGCAACAACCATACATCCTAAGCACCAACACCTGTCGGATTGGGGTATTGGGGTATTCGATAGGCGTAACGCTGAATGCTGCGATAGGCGTCGCTCCCCTCGAACTTCCACGGATCTTGGATGACGTCGCCGCTCTGAAGGCACAAGACATCGATCGCGTGATTGTAAACTTGCACTGGGGGGAGGAATACGTCGCCTATCCGTCCCCTGATCAGCAGCGACTTGCCAGATCTTTGATAGATCATGGTGTCGATGTGGTCATCGGTCACCACCCTCATGTTGTGCAGGGTATTGAACGCTACAAAGCTGGCGTAATCTTCTACTCACTGGGCAACTTTAATTTTCAGAATCACACAAATGTTGATCGCCAATTCCCAGGCACTCGTTGGGGACTGATTGCCCTTCTGCGTTTTCAACACGCGCTACCTGTTGAGTATGAGTGTGCGGCTGTCTGCATTGACAATGAATATCGCCCATCTTTTCCGTCGATGGAATGTGGCAGCGCATTTCTGGCATATGTGAAGTGCATCTCGTGTCGGCTTGAGAGCGGCATAACGCAGACTCTCTGGCTGAGCGAGGCTTCTCTGCCACGTTTCCGCAATAATCTGACTTCGTTTTTCCTACGCATACGAAGATACGGAATAACCCATCTCTATCAGATGGTGAGGTGGCTCATAAGTCGCTCAAATTACGTCTATTATGTTGGATTGATTTTGAGGTTGATAACACCATTCATCTACCGTGATTCTTTTCCGCGCTGCCTTATCCCCAAAGCCGATGACGCAGACTCGTCGCTCTGACTGGACCACGTTGTGCTGAAACGTTTTTCATAGTGGCAAATGGATATATAGATCTGATATGCGAATGGCAAATCATGTACTAATAGATTTCGGTGATCGGATCTATCACGGTATCACCGGCTTCGTCACCAGGTGGAAGACCTCTGACACAGCTCGGAGCATCACCGTCGTATATGTGGGAGATATGCTGTCGAAAGTCCTGGCAGTGGCGACAACTCTATTGCTCATTAGAGGACTAACGACTTCAGACTATGCCTCATATGTTGCCTTTATTGGGGTTGGCAGCCTTGTCGTTGCCCTTGTCGGCGGAGGGATTAATTTCGCCCTCGTCCGCTTCTCGGCGGAGTACTATTCGCGGACCAACCAGAAGCCATATTTGCTCAACCTGTTTTCTGTACTGTTTCAAATCGCAGTTTTCGCAATGATCCTGGTCGTAGTAGCGTTTCTTCCAGATCAGACTGCGAATACTATCCTTGGCAGTACGGAGCATGCGTCGATAATCATGACTGCGATGTTCTGGGGACTTGGCAGCCTCTTGATAGAGACGGGGCGCAGCATGTTGCAGGCTCTAGAACGCTATCGACGGTACGTATTCATTTTGTGGATTACAAATCTGGGTTCTCTTTTGATTGTCAGCGGATTGTGGTTTTCAGGGAGACTTGAGTTCTCTTCTGTCGCCCGAGGACTTTCGATACTGTATATTCTCATTGGGATTTGGGTAGTTGGAAACGGGTTTTACGGCATTACGCAGACAAATGGAAGGTCTTGGGCTGCCAGGTTCCAAGCGGACAAGGGCCTTGTGCGCGAGTTTCTGTTGGCTACGAGTTGGTTGATGGGTTATGCAATTACGTTGGCAGCGTTCAGCCGGACAGATATCCTCATGCTGTCGCGATATGCTCCAAGGTCCGAACTGGCGATCTATGGTGTAGCGCTTCAATATTATTCACTTGGAATTTTGTTGCTTGGATCAATTCAGGCGGTATTGCGAACCAAGTTCTCCAAAGCAGATATGCAGGATACTGATCGCCAGCAGGACTTTCTTCGAAAGTGGTTACAGATCTCGGTATGGACTGGGATCCCAATTTTGGTCTTCATGTTATTTGGAAAGCCCTTATTCGTGTTTCTTAATGGCGAAGAATATGAGGGAGCATTTCTCGTGTTGGCCATATTGGCGGTAGGACTTTGGCTCAGCTTCATGTTCAGTCCACTGGCTAACATATTGATTGGTCGAAAAGACTTCAAATTCCTGTTCGGTTTGAGCCTGGTCGCATTTGCATTTAATCTAGTGGCGAACTACGTTGGTATTCATATGTGGGGCGCAGTTGGCGCAGCCCTTGTGCTTGTTCTAACACACAACGTTGTTCTACAAGGTCCGATTTTTCTGAGAATTCGATTATGAATCGCAAGACTGAAGTATCAGCAAGCATTATGGCAGCCCTTGGCGAAACACGTGATGAACTTGCGCCATTTCTGAACCGCCTGGACTTTGAGGCGCTATCAAAACACAACCGGGGATATCTGGGCTATGCCCAAGATCCCGCATCGAAATTCGTGGATGCGGAGATGCATAATCACTATAGTATTGTGGAGTACTATACTCAGGCACTCGCACGAGGATCGAGTGTAATGGAAGTCGGCTTTTTCATCCCTGTGATTCCTATTGCTCTGGCGAAACTAGGTTACCAGGTCGAAGCCATTGAGAAACTGGCGTTCTATGGCGATTCGCTTGACGAACTAGTCGATCTGGCCTCCGGAAGGTATGGGATAAGGATTCACGATCTGGATATTCTCAACGATGATATCAACATGCTCGCGTCTCGCTATGATGGCGTAATTCTTTCGGCGATTCTGGAGCATCTAAATGGTTCGCCAAAGGCGCTATTGGATCGGGCCCAAATCCTTGGCAAACAAAGTGCCCTTTTCTGGGTGTCCGTGCCAAATGCGGCATCTCTACAAAAGCGACTATTGATGTTGTTGAGGGGGCAACCACCTTTCCCTTCAATCTCGGATTACTACTTTTCAGATTATCCGTTTACAGGACACAATCGAGAATATACACTTAGGGACCTAACGTTCGTACTCGAACAGAGTGGTTTCTCCATTTTGTCGCTTCAAGGGCGGAATAGGCCGTTGAGCAGAGTCCGTTCGCCAAAGGAGTATCTCATTCAATTAGTGTCTGAGATTGGGCCGGATTCCTTCAAGCAGAGTCTCTCTGCCGTAGTGCGAAAGCAACAATGATGAGACAGGCATATCCAAGCACATGATCAGGATATCGTTGCGGGAAAACCTTGGTCACCTATTGGGCATGTGATCGGCATGGTCTCAAAAATTCTCCGTCGGGCAGCCAGACGTATTGAGCGAATGGGTAATAAGCTTCGCTATCGTCTGTTGGGTGCAAAGATAACGGATGGGGCCTTTCTACAGGCGCTAAGTGACAATTTCCCGACAGCAGAGCAGTTCGCCCGTCATATAGCTTCCGATGGGAAGTCCCCGCTTCTCGTAAATATCACATTTCGCGACGAATTTCTGGAAATGCTACGTCAAGTCTCCCCCGCGGCCAAGCTCGTTGTCGTCTCTACTGCTGATGAGATATGCGACCATGTTTTTGACCTACTTGGATCTGGCCCTGTTCAATTGGGAGAGAGTATCGACTGGCATCTCGATTTCAAGTCTGGATATCGATTTGACCCAAGTGAGTACTATGCCGATCTGTACCCAGCGGGGTACCCCGGCGGCTATGATATCAAAACTCCATGGGAGCTGAGTCGTTTCCAGCATCTTGTCTGGCTTGGGCAAGCATTCTGGTTCACTCACAATGACAAATATCCCGCGGAATTTGTGAAGCAGGTCGTAGACTGGATAGAAAAGAACCCCTATCCTTGGGGGGTGAACTGGACTTCTACGATGGATGTCGCGATTCGAAGCGTAAACTGGCTATGGGGATATCACTTGTTTAGAAACTCATCGTGCCTCGACGACAGGTTTGTCTTGATCTTGTACAAGAGCCTTCTCGAACACGGTCGCCACATTCGCCGAAATCTCGAGAATCAAGGGGGAATCACCAATAATCACTATCTGGCCAACCTGGTTGGGTTGATATACCTCGGCTTATTATGCCCGGAGTTCATGGAAGCAGCCGAATGGCGTGAATTCGGTCTTACCGAGATCGAGGCTGAGATGCAGAAACAGGTATACGCCGATGGGGTGAGCTATGAAGCATCGACCAGCTATCACCGTTTGGCGCTAGAAATGTTTCTCTCCGTCGCTGCCCTTGCCCAGCGTACTGGACATGTCTTCGAACGCCCATTTATGCAGCGGCTTGAAAAGATGCTCGATTTCGTGATGTCTATTTCCAGACCTGATGGTACTGTACCGTTGATCGGTGATAACGATAACGGTAGACTTCATCGGCTGAAGGTATGGGAGAATCCTGAACGAGAGTGGAATGATTTTCGCTATCTGTTGGCGATAGGAGCTGTGATCTTCGATCGTGACGACTTCGCCTGTGCTGCGCAGAACCAGTGGGAAGAAGCCCTCTGGCTGCTGCCAGTGGAAAAGGTTTCTTCCATGATGGAGCGATCTTCACCGAAAGTCGAGATGACTTCGCATGCTTTTGAGAACTCAGGTTTCTATGTGCTACGAACAGAAGAGGCCCATGTCGTTGTCGAGCGTGGTGAGGTAGGCCTCGGCGGTAAGGGATCGCACAATCATTACAACCCGCTGGGGTATGAACTCTGGATGAACGGGTATGCAATCGTCGTAGATCCAGGTACGTTCATTTACACTGGCGACTGGCATGCACGAGAAAGATACAGAAGCAGACAATCTCATAACACATTTTGCTTCGGTCAGCCTCACGATCCGGCTAATATCGAAATGACAGGGCTCTTTGGTTTTCGACATTCATACACAGTACGTGAGCTGGTTTGGAGAAATACGCACGATTTCGATCAACTTGTTCTTGAGAGTGAAAGCAAGACTGGCGCGCCATCAACAGCCCATCGTCGTACGATTGTATTCTGGAAGGATCCGGCGGTCGTTGTTGTTCAGGATTCCGTTCTAGGTCAATGCGACTCTAGGTGCACGACTAGTCTGCACTTTGCTGCGGACTTGGCAGTCCAACAAAGCCATATTGTCGAATGGCCGGCTCTATCGGTCTCCTCATCGGATGAGGCCGTTTGTTCTGTAGCTATACTTTCACCTGGGTGGTCTATATCACTCGAAGACGATCGTGTTTCACCTGGCTATGGTGTCTGCCTTCCTTCGTATACGGCCCGATTGCATACTGTGACTGCTATTGATGGGCATTCGCTTGGGACTGTGTTTTTCCCCCCTGCCTGTAACCTCGCGCAACTCACCGACACCGTGGCAGCGATTCGGATCCTGCTTTCAGAGAGTCTATCCTGATGATTGTCTTGATTGTTGCAGCAGTGCTGGTATTCACAAGACTGATCTGGTCATTGATACTTCCGTGGCGACTTTTTTCGGTCAGCACAGCTAACTTGCTTGCCACGCTCCTGTTCGTTGCGTTTGGACTTCAATATTTGGTCGTGACAGACCCATTTGTGGCTGCGGTCATGGTCTGCACATTCTACTTCTTTCTATTGATGGGCGAGTTCATAGGTAGAGCAGTGCATGTCGACCGCCCCAGGTTTGCCGCTATGGGGCGCTGGTTTTCAACTTCCCAATTGATTTTTTATGGGTTCTTCATTGTGTTTTGGGCTTTCTGTTTCCTGCCAATTGTCAATGGCTTGGCAAGTGGGCAGTCCCTATCATCAATGATTGCCAGCACTTGGGCAAGCAATGGTGTTGGAGAACGCTCAGCGAGATTAGTGGACTCGATTTATGGCAGAAATGTGACTGGCATCGCTGCTCTGCTGCTCGGTATTCAACGCCAATTGGTGGGCTTCTGGTACCTGTCGATAGGAGTATTATTTTGGCGTAAGCGCAAGACTGTATATGTGGGCTTGATGGTTTTTGCCTTTGGTACGTTCGCCACGTCCGGCGGTGCTCGGTCGGGTATCATCGCAGCAATAGCCGTTATTGGGACATTGTGGCTACTATCCAGAACGAAGGGAAAGGCAATTTCGCTGAATTGGAAGCAACTGGCATTCATCGCTCTGCTGGGAGTTGGCTCGCTGTTTGTACTTGACTTCTTGATGGCCGGACGTACGGGGACAACTGTGTCTGGCGGACTCATCGAACGATTTGATCGTCTCATGCAGCGGGATATAGCGTATGGTGGCCTCGGAATCGATTTTGGGACTGAGTTGCCTCCACCCACGTATGAAAGGGGTGCAGATTACCTATTGCGGCTGGTGTCCGGCCCAGTACCACGCGTACTCTGGCCAGGAAAATCCACTGTTGATGCAAATCTGGAGATGACGGAGGCCTATGTTGGACGACCGATTGAGCAAATCGGATCCATTTACCTGTTTACGCCGATTGGTGAAGCATTGTTTTACTTCGGCCTGTTTGGCCTATTTCTTGTGCCATTTCTTTATGGTTTGACGACCACTTGGCTTGAGCGGATCTATTCGACTTCCCCCGCCTACTGGGGGCTTTTGGCCCAAGTATATGTCTGGTCACTACTTGGTATGCGCCAGTCGTTTTGGAACCTTTGGGGAGCCTTGGTGGTTGCGAATTTTCTCCTGCTCGTCTTTCTATTTTTGGTCAAATCGTTCTTTTCAAGACGGAAAGAGCGAACAGCGCGCAGCGTTCCGTCGGAGAGTAGGGCACGAGCATCTGCACAGTTGTCCGAAGTCAGCATACCTGGACAGCGACAAATCTGATCAACTATGTCAAGCTTGTTTGCTGGGAGGGATATTACTTGATGTCTCGTCGCAAGACCAACAGCGTGGTTATTTCCGAGCCGCACCCGTTCGGCCCGCTTGCCAGATATGGCGGCCATCAGTATGCCAAGGTTTTTGCACGGCACGGATGGGAGGTCATCTTATTTTCGGCAACCTTTAATCTTTGGCGCCGCTTCTTGCCGAACTCGGGTATCGATCAGGGGTACCTTGACCTGTGGAAAGCACAGGGCCGTAAGGTGGATGTAAATGTTACCAACTACGCCTTGGCTCATGTATTGCCCACCCAACTCCGCTTTCGTGCACCGTTTGACCAAATTGCACCTGGTCTCTATTCGCCGAGCATTCGTTCCGTTCTGGCGTCTCATGACATTCAACAAGCTGATCTGTTGTGGCTAAATGGCAATCAGGACTGGCTATTGCGCAGAGCAATTCCTCATTCCAAGCTTCTTGTGCGCATCATCGATGATTATTCCGGTTTTGGTGTTCCTTATGACAATTATCATCCGTTGATGAAGGAGACGTTGGTCGCTGCTGATGGTGTGTTTGCCTGTTCGGAGAAAGTCCGCTCTCTTTACAGCGGCTTTTACGAAGACATTGAACTTGCCCCAAACGGTGTAGACTTTGAGCATTTCACTCAGGTTGTGACTGAAGAACCGGATGCAATCAGCTCTATTCCACATCCTCGCATCACATATGTGGGGGCAATTGCCGATTGGTTCGATTTTGATCTGGTTATCGTGTTGGCGCAACGGCTGCCTGAATGTCATTTTGTACTCTTTGGCAAATGGAGCCGGCCGGAACCGGTAACAGGCTCCTATCCAGAAAATGTCCATGTGATGGGACCAATTGAATATGCCAAAGTACCGGCGATTTCTGCATTCAGTGACGTTGCTATGATTCCATTCAAGGACACAGAACTTGTGCGTGGCGTTTCCCCGATCAAGGTATATGAATACCTTGCCAGCCGATTGCCCGTTGTCTCTTTACGCTGGGACGAACTGGCGCGTGAGTCGCTGCCGATATTTCTTGCCAGTAACGCCGGCGAATTCGAAAAGGGCATTTTGAACGCGCTTTCCATGACTGACGAGCAGAGGGATGCACTGAGAGAGGTGGTACGACAATATTCCTGGGAGCAACGCCTGAGACATATGTTGGCTTACCTCGATCTGGAACTTGACCAGCCTGGTAGAAGCGAGCTAGATCGGAGATGACAGTGCGAAATTACGCTGGATGTGGTGCGGGTTGATGGAGATCTCTACACTATATGAAGAGCAACACCTGCTTCCACACATAATATGGGTGGCTGCTCGCCCCCCTGTTCCACCATTTTCTGGTATTACGTCCAAGACACTGTGTGGGCTGGACGCCTTGTTGTCCATGACACACGTGGATCTTGTGACATTTGCGGACGAATCTTGTCTTGAAAAGACTGTTGCTGACCTGCACGCATTTTGGGGAGGGCGGCATATCGGCAGCGTTCAGGCGATAACATTACAGCGAGAGACGGGGTGGCTTGGCTCCTTAGTCCGTCGCCAGTTTCAATTTACGACCGTTTTTGATCGCAAAGCGCTTGCTGCAAAGCTAGATCAACTTCGGTGGTCAGATCCAGGACATCTGTTGATTTTCGATGATATTGTTCTTGCCCCTTTTGCACAGAGCTACGGCGCAAACGCGATCTTGAGTCCGCATGACTGCATGTCAGAGATGTTTCGATCCCATGCCCAGCTTCTGGACTTTTCGATTGCCAAATTGCGGAAATATATCCAGTACAAAATTGCGCGCCGCTATGAAAGGCGTTTCTATAGCGCAGCGCTTCTCGTACATGTCATTTCGCAACGTGATCGTATTTGGATGGAGTCCATCAATCCTGCTGCGCGCTATCATGTGGTACCAAATTCTGACTTGCTGAATCCAGGCCTAGTCAAAGATGATCTTTCCCCTTGGGATACTATGATCTGGGGCGATTTGTCCATTGCAGCGTGCGCACAAGGTACCCGGGAATTCTTGAGCCAGGCTCGACAACATCCGCGCCTTGCCGGTGCCAGAATGATCTTGGTTGGCAAAGTCAGCAGAGATGTAGCGCTAAACATGATTGGCCGAGAATGTATGGCTCAAGTTGATTATGCATCTCGTCTTGAAGATAACACTGGACAGCCACGATCGGCAAGGATTATGGTTGTCCCGGACATTGGAGGTGCTGGGATCAAAAATCGAGTTGTGAATGTTGTCTCATCGGGACTCTGTTTGGCGTGTCTCTTGCCTCAAATGGAAGGAGTGGAACTCCTTGCCGATCGTGGTGCGATCAACGCGCTGGACATGCGGGAGTTGGTTGATCGCATTTCTATTGCGCTTGACCTTGGCGATTACGCGCGCATTGCATCTACTGGTCAGGCACTCTACCATGCCCACTATAGCCTGGACTCGAATCGCCGCTTATGGCGTGCCTTGATTGAACGTGCACTGAGCGTCCGTAATACTGTAAACGGCAACCTGCGAGTGGTGGCCTGATGATGCGGAGGTGGCTATTTGTCCTGGTGCTAGTTCTCATAGCGGGCGCTTCGCTGTTGCATGGGATCTATCCTGCTCTTCGGAACTGGACGATGTTGTCATCAGGCATGCAAACGGATCTTTCGGGTAATGGTGCGATCTGGTACGGTATTGGGACAAGGCTTGGAGCGGCTGAACCCCTTAACAGTTTTTTGAAGTGGTCTTTGATTCATTCGTCGCCGACCGAAGAATGCACTGTGCGAGAACGCAGGATGCTAGACGTGTTGTTGGACTTGCCATTCCATACAATTGTCGGTGGTGGAGATGAGCGCAGAATAGCGGCCCTTCGTCCAAGGCATGCAATCTGTACAGGTCATTTGGCAGAAGCATCGCGTTTCTTGGAGACATTTGATACCAAAGAGTGGATCGTTCAACAGGTTGCGGTTTCCAGATACCTTGCACGAAGCAACGAAACCATATCGCTCGTGACACCGCACCTTTGTTCCCTTGACGCAGAATGGTGTACGTGGTGTGTTCGGCATATGTACGGCGACTCATCCGGTACTGGCGAAGAGAGACCGACTATGGAATCGCTTCAGCCTGATTCAGGTCAAGATGAGTTGACTTCAAAGGCAGTCCAACTAGATATTCTAGGCCCAGTCCAAATCTTTAATGTGTCAGTAGCCAACGAAGTCCCACTCGTTGTAGAAGGATTATCTTCAGAGACGAGTGGAGACAACTATATCGAATACTTGACTGTACCGATTTCGGGATCAGTCGTTAACTACCGTTTGCACGGCTCCACTACAGTAGGGGCACAGAGTTGTATTTTTCCGCGCCTCGTGTTCTGGGGTGCGGGAGGTGACTATCTGGGTGAGATTGAACCCCGCTATGACATCTCTGGAACTTTTGAAATCGATCTCGCTTGGCCGTTGCCTGATGATACCGTGTCAGTGACACCGCGCATCACATTGGACGCGGGGTGTCTGCAACCACCGCAGACTGTGGCAATTTGCTCTGCCAGTGTGATCGGAAACCAATAGGTGAGATAGGCTGAAGTTCATTGCGCATCGGGATAAACATTCTCTATCTTCTCCCTGGCATCGTGGGCGGCATGGAGACCTATGCTGCCGGTCTCTTGACCGGGCTGGCAAAGGTCGCACAAGACCACGAGATAGTTGCCTTCGTCAACCGCGAAGCCTCCGACTGGCCTTTGCCTGCCAGCCCAAATTTGACGCGCGTTATCTGCCCGGTCTCCGCGACTAGCCGTCTGTCGCGCTATTTCTATGAACAGGTGCGGTTGCCGGGCCTGCTGCGAGATTGGCGGGTGGACGTCACTCATTCTCTTGGCTATGTGGGTCCCGTCTCACTGCCCTGTGCTTCGGTCCTGACGATCCCTGACCCCAACTATGTCGACATTGGGCATACCATGCCGCTCCACCGCAGGCTGCCCTTGCGGCTGGTTTCGACGCAGGCAGCCAGAACCGCCGATGTGATCGTCACTATTTCCGATTTCTCCAAGCGGCGCCTCTGTGAGACTTTGAACCTGCCCGCCGACAAGATCACTGTGACGCACCTGGCACCGCGCACCGAAATGCATGTGGCGCCTGCAGCGAATTGGGAGGAGGTGCGCTCACAATACAACATCCGTGAACCCTATATCGTGGCGTTTGGGGGTGGTGCGGTGCACAAGAATATTCCGACCCTGCTTCAGGCGGTTGCCACGCTGGACAAGAGCCTTCCCCACCAACTGGTGATAATTGGCCATATTCCGCCGAACGTTGACAAGGCGGCGATCGCTGCGCCGCACGGCGAGGGGAATCGGATCGTTGCAACCGGATATGTGCCAGGAGAGCACATCCCTGCGTTGCTGGGCCATGCCGATCTGTTCGTGCTGCCTTCCCTATATGAAGGCTTCGGCTTGCCTGTACTGGAGGCCCAACAGGCCGGCGTTGCGGTTGCCTGTTCGACGGCGGGTTCGCTGCCGGAGATTGCCGGCGAAGGCGCGCTTCTGTTCGATCCTTATTCAGTAGACGACATTGCCAGCAAGATTGCCGCATGTCTGTCGGACGTTGAGTTGCGTAGCCGCCTGTGCCGGCTTGGGCAGGCCAACCTTGGCCGCTTCTCCTGGGAAAAAACGGCGACCGAAACCCTCCGTGTCTATGAGAAAGCCCTGGCCCTATCTGGTCACAAAGCCGGCGCAACCATCGTATCGTGAGCCCACCGCCATGAAAGTATTGATTGTCAGCGCGATCTACCCGCCAGAGCCAGTCGTCTCCGCCCAAACCAGCGCACAGATTGCCGGCGCGTTGCGCGCAAAGGGGCATGCCGTCCGCGTGGTGACCAACTTTCCCAATCGACCGGCCGGCAAGCTGTACCCAGGGTTCAGCCGCAGATTTGCTCAGCGCGAGGTCACGGCCGAAGGGATCGAGATCGTGCGCTGTTTCACCACCCTGTCGCCCGAATCGACCATGCGCAGCCGCATGTTGGAGAATCTCACCTTTGGTCTCACCAGCGGGTGGCAGGTGTTGACCGGCGTAAAGCCTGATGTCATCTATGCTAATAGCTGGCCGATTGTCGCCACCGGAATCCTTTGCCTGATCGCCTGGCTGCGGCGTATTCCGGTCGTCATGTCCGTACAAGACGTCTATCCCGAAGTGCTGATCGTTCAGCAACGCACGGCTGAGAATAGCCGCCTTGCCCGGTTGCTGCGCTGGATCGATGGCGTAATCGCCCGGTACTGTGCCCATGTGATCGTCATTTCCGAACGCTTTGCCGAGATTTACCGAACGCAGCGCCATGTGCCGCCCGAACGTGTCAGCCTGGTGCCAAACTGGATCGATGCCGGCCAGATCGATATCGCGGTCACTGGCAGGGCCTACCGTAAGTCAATCGGGATTGGCGATGAAGAGTTCCTCCTTGTCTATGGCGGCAACGTGGGCGTCGCCGCCGGCGTAGAGGTCGTGATCGAAGCACTGCGTCTGCTTGCGGGCCGGCCGGCATTGCGCATGGTAGTGGCCGGCTCGGGGAGCCAGTTGGCAGCGTGCAGGCAACTCGCTGCGTCGCTGCCGGACAACACCGTGCACTTCCACTCGCCCTGGGCATCAACGGAGACCACAGCGGTGCTCCGTGCCGCCGATCTGTTGGTACTGCCGACGAGACGTGAGCAATCGTTGGCCTCGGTGCCATCAAAACTGCTTGCCTACATGCTGGCTGGGCGTCCCGTACTTGCCTCGGCGATGGCAGGTTCGGATCTGGCAACGCTCATCAACTCAGCCCAGTGTGGCTGGGTAGTAGAGCCGGATCGACCGGATTTACTGGCTGTCCGCATCGACACTATCAGCAAACTTCCGCCAGCAGAGTTGATGCGTCGCGGTGCAAACGGGCGTGACTATGTGCTGCACCACCTGACAAAGGAGGTCTGTCTACAAGAAGTTGTGGATATCCTGGAAGGAGTACAAGGGTGACTGCCACTACTGGACCCTCTGGCATGTCAGTTCCAACACCCGATGGGATCAGGCCTATGATTACAGCCGATGTGCCGGCAGTCGTCGCGGTGCATTTGAAGAGCTTCCCAGGGTTCTTTCTGACCTTTCTAGGGTCATCTTTTCTGCACGAGCTCTACTCAGCCATCCTGGTCGATCGCGATGGCATTGCACTCGTCGCTGGCGACAAGTCTGGCATCATCGGTTTTGTCGCCGGCACTACACAGCCAAAAGGTTTCTACCGGCGTCTCTTGCAGCAACGATGGTGGCGGTTTGCACTCGCTTCCACCGTGCCGGCCCTCAAACGCCCTGCGATCATCCCACGCCTTCTAAGAGCTTTTGCAATGCCCGAGCAGGTGACACGCCAGGACAAACGCGGTACACTGATGTCCATTGCCGTGCTGCCTTCTTACCAGGGGAGGCACATTGGTCACGCCTTGGTGAACGCGTTCCTCGAGGAAGCCCTGCGGCGTGGGCTCCACCAGGTCGACTTGACAACGGATCGGGACGATAACACGGCGGCGAACCGTTTCTATCAGAAGATGGGATTTGTCTGCGAACGTTCCTATGAAACCCCAGAGGGTCGGGCAATGAACGAATACGTCATTGAACTTCTCGCTGGAGCGACATCTCCGGACGATAGTATCTCTAGTCACTAGCAGAGGATTGTCGAGACTTGCGCGACGCATTTCTACCATTTGCCCTACCTGATATCGATGAAAGCGAACTTGCACAGATTGGCGAGGCGCTTGCCTCCGGCTGGATCACAACCGGGCCCAAGACACGCCAGTTCGAGGCGGAGTTTGCCGCGATTGTCGGCGCCCGGCACGCCATTGCCGTCAATTCCTGCACGGCAGCCATGCACCTTGCCCTGGAGGCCGTCGGTTTGCAGCGCGGGGACGAGGTCATCACCACGCCCTACACCTTTGCTGCCAGCGCCGAAGTGGTCCGCTATTTCGACGCCAGACCGGTCCTCGTGGATGTGAATGCCGGCTCGTTCAACATTGACGTCGACCAAATCGAAGCAGCGATCACGTCGCGCACGAAGGCGATCATCCCTGTTCACATTGCCGGCCAGGCTGCCGATCTGGATGCGATCTATGCAATCGCACAGCGGCACAAGCTCGCCGTCATCGAAGATGCCGCCCATGCGTTTCCAACGACCTACCGCGGGCGCATGATCGGCGCGCCGCCGCCGCTGCAACTGAAGCATGCCGCCTGTTTTTCGTTCTATGCAACCAAGACCATCGCCACCGGCGAAGGCGGCATGATCTGTACGGATGACGATGAGATCGCCGACCGTTGCCGCATCATGGCATTGCACGGCATCAGCAAGGATGCCTGGAAACGGTACACGGCCGAAGGCTCCTGGTATTACGAGATCATTGCACCCGGCTACAAATACAATCTCACCGATGTTGCCTCGGCCATGGGGCTGGCGCAATTGGCCAAGGCCGAGCGCATGTGGCGGCGTCGTACCGAGATCGCCCATCGCTACACCCAGGCCTTTGCCGGCTTGGTCCACTTCCAGACGCCTTGTGCTCAGGACCAGGACCAGCATGCGTGGCACCTATACATGTTGCGTCTCAATCTGGCCACCCTCCGTATCGACCGGGCTCGCTTCATCGAAGAGTTGAAGCAGCGCCAAATCGGGGTGAGCGTTCACTTCATTCCGCTGCATATCCATCCCTATTACCGCGATACGTACGGCTATCAGGCGCTCGACTTTCCGGTCGCCTACGGCGAATTTCAGCGCGAAATCTCGCTGCCAATCTATAGCAAAATGAGCGATCAGGATGTCCAGGATGTAATCGATGCCGTCGTCACCATTGCCGAAACCTATCGCTGCTGACACGATCCGCCGTCTCTTTGACGTCGCTGCATCGGCGCTGGGTCTGCTTCTGCTCAGCCCACTGCTTTTGTTGCTGGCCATCTGGGTCAGGCTGGATTCGCCCGGCCCCATCTTCTACCGGGCAAGGCGTGTCGGGCGGGGGGGCGACCTCTTTGCACTGTATAAGTTCCGCAGCATGGTTGTCGACGCCGATCGCCAGGGACCCGGAATCACCGTTTCGGCTGATCGACGGGTAACCCGTGCCGGGCGCTTTCTGCGTCGCACAAAGCTGGACGAGCTGCCGCAACTGCTCAACGTGCTCAAGGGCGAGATGAGCCTGGTTGGCCCGCGCCCGGAAGATCCACGGTATGTGGCACTTTATACCCCCGAACAGCGCGGCGTCCTTGCGGTGCGCCCCGGCATCACCAGCGCGGCCTCGCTTGCCTTTCGCCATGAAGAACAGTTGCTCGGGGGAGCCAATTGGGAGACTATCTACCGCGAGCAGGTGATGCCCGCAAAGCTCGCCATTGACCTGGCGTACCTCGAGCAGCGCACGTTGCTGAGCGATCTGCGCCTCATCTTGCGTACCGTAGCCGCGATGGTCGATTGACGGCGGAAACGGCGTTCTGACAAGGATCCCCAGCCATAGCAGGTCCAGCGTGGATCGGAACCTTCAACAGCACCGACGCACATGAGCGGAACCAACCCGAACCATGTCACCACCGGTCTCTGGCCGGGAATCCTGCTGCCCGAACGTGCGGCAGAGTATGCACCGCAACTCGCCGCGTTGCCGGCGGATGATTGGGACTGGTTGGTGGCAGAGTCGCAACGGCACAGTCTGGCGCCATTGCTCTACACCAACATCCAGCATGCCGCCGGTCACTTACCTGCGGCCGGCCATGCGATTCTACAATTACGTGCAATCTACCGGCACGCCACGCTCGTTGCGATGCAGCGCGAGGCGGAGCTTCGCCGCGTGCTCGACGCGATGGCTTCAAACGGGATTCGCCCCACACTCTTCAAAGGGGCGGCGCTCGCCTATTCAGTCTATCCGACCCCGGCCTGCCGCTCCATGGGCGATGTCGATCTATGGGTGACGCACACGGAAATGTCTGCTGCAGTGGCAGCTCTTGAACAACTCGAATACCGGGTGCGTGAGAATCCACAGCGTCCACACGCATTGACGCAATATACGGATGGCGAAATCCAGATGATGCCGACCCGGAGCGGACAGGGTCTGGTCGAGTTGCACTGGGGTGTGTTTCCCGGGGAATGGCTTGCACGGTCGGCCACGATCGATCGCGCTGCCGTCCGTCAGCGTCTGCGCACGGCTGTTGTTGCCGCACACGAGGTGAGCGTCATGGCCCCCGAGGACGCGTTGATCCAGGTCGCCGTCCACGTGGCAATTGGCCATCAGATGTCGCAATCTGCATTGCGTAGCCTGGTCGATATTGCGTTATTGGCCGAGGACGGGCTTGATTGGGATGTGGTGGCAAATCGCTGCCAGGAATGGCGGGTAGCCGCCGTAGTCGGAATGGTCTTGTCCATTGCTTACGAGTTGCTCGGCTCCACCGCCCTCGAGGCTCCCGCGGCGCGATTAGGCCCGTCAGGACTCAGGCAGCGGGTGCTGCGCCACTATGTGACGCCTGAGGCTGTGCTGGCGCAACTACAGTTATCTTCGACGACAAGCCGATTTGCCTACCTGCTCTGCCTTACGGACCGGCCGTCAGATAGTCTGAAACTTTTTGCTCGGTCGGTCTGGCCCGAATCCGAGTGGCTGCACGCTCGCTACGGCAGCGCTCGACTCTCGGACCGTATGGGGCATGCCGTCAACGCGCTTCTCGGCAGAATCTAACATTCGCCCCGCGTGCTCGTTCGCCATTCCTTCTTCGCTGTTGCCTCGATCTATAATGGATGTACGATGAGTACAGCCGATCGACAGCGCAGACTTCGCAATACTCAAACGAGAAAGTGTGTTGCGACAAGCAGCGAGGGTGGTATATGGCGAATGTGACCTCACAGTCAACCGGGTCTCCCCTAACCGGCCTGCGCATGCGCTATCTCATGCTGCTCGATTTGGCCTGCATGTGGCTCGCCATCGTGCTGGCCTTCCTGGTGCGCTATGAGGCGCTGGTCAGCGTCTGGCCCTACCTCGAACAGAACTGGACCTTCTTCCTCGTCGTTCCGCTGGTGCGCCTGCCCGTCTACTACGCCTTCCGCCTCTACTACCGCCTGTGGCGCTATGCCAGCGTCAAGGAGATGACCAACATCCTGCTGGCCGGCGTCACCGCCTCCGTCCTCATCTTCGCCGTCAATTTCTGGCTGCTGCCCGTGCTCGACCTGCGCTATATGCCCTCGCGCTCCATCTGGCTGCTGGAAGGGCTCTTCAGCGTGGGTTTCCTGGCCGGCACGCGCTTTGTGCTGCGCCTCTTGCAGGAGCGCTACCGCCCGCATGAACTGGCTCGCCTGCGCGCCTTTGTGCAGAACCCGCACAAGCTGCTCATCATCGGTGCGGGCGACGCCGGCGCCATGATGGCGCGCGAGGTGCAGAGCAATCCCGGCCTGGGCTTTCACGTGGTCGGCTTTGTTGACGATGACCCCAGCAAGCACCGCCTCACCATCTATGGTGCACCCGTGCTGGGCGACCGCACCGCCATCCCCGCCCTGGTCGAGCGCTACGGCGTGGACAACATCATCATCGCCATGCCCACTGCGCCCGGCGTCGAGATTCGCGAGATCGTGCGCATCTGCGAG
>Ga0116151_10001211_pt1 | contig 24059 bp, 25 predicted proteins | sample AD_UKC117_MetaG_FD_89893 | JGI IMG/M metagenome (GOLD analysis project Ga0116151, IMG submission 89893) | Active sludge microbial communities of municipal wastewater-treating anaerobic digesters from Hong Kong - AD_UKC117_MetaG | ecosystem: Engineered > Bioreactor > Anaerobic > Digestate... | reverse complement strand
TCCTCGGCACGCTCGCCAGCGTGGAGCTGGCGATGCGTCGCTCGGCCATCCCGTTCGGCCGGGGTGGCATCGAGGCGGCGATCGAGAGCCTGGCGCTGGCGGATGCCGGCGTCGAGGCGATGAGCCCGGCACGCACGACGGAGCCCGCCAGCCTCGGCATCACGGCAGCCTGAGCCAACCCTGGCTGCCTACTGGGCGGGCGGCGCCGTCTCCCGCATCGACGGCCGCATCGCAAAACCGGCCTGCCACGCCGTGAGGCCCGGCCGGCCGTCGCGCCACGCGTCTTCCGCGAACCGCAGGTCGAGATAGGCGAGGGCGATGGCGACGGCGATCAGGCCGATGTCGGGCGATGCTGGAAAGCTCGGGACCTCCGCCTCGAGCGCATCGAGGGCGCGGTCGATCTTGCGTTTCTGGCCGAGCACCCATTCGTCCCATTGTCGTTCGAGCGGCCGCTGAGAAGCCTCGTAGCGGCGCAGCAGGGCGGCATCGCAGATGCCGTCGCCGAGCGCCTGGCGACGCAGCGCCTCCCAACGGGCCGGGCCGGCAGCGGGGAAGAGCTTGTGTCCGTCGTGCTGGCTGTCGAGGTACTCGCAGATAACCCGGCTGTCGTAGAGCACGCCGCCATCCTGGAGCAGCAGACAGGGGAGCTTGCCGAGCGGATTGTCCCTGGCGACGGGAGCGGTCTCGCCTACCGGCGACGCGCTTCCCGCGATCAGCTCGATTCGGTCATGGATACCGGCCTCCCGGGCTACCACCATGACCTTGCGGACATAGGGCGAGGTCTGGCTGTGGTACAGGCGCATGCGGGTTCCCTCCAGGACAGGCCGATCGGGATCACCGCCGGCGGCGTTTTTCCCATAGCGCCCTTGAGGTCGGCCCGGCTAGGCTCCATCCTCATTCTTTCCCTAGCTCCCACCTGTCGATCCGAACGGGCCATCCATGCAGCCAGCCGAAAGCGCGTCGCCGCTCGACCTGCTCAAGAGCCTTGCCGACCCGGAGCTGCTGGTCTCCCGGCCCGAGGCCGGCAGGCCGTTCGAGCTGGTTTCCGAGTTCCAGCCGTCGGGCGACCAGCCGACGGCGATCACCGAACTGATCGGCGGAATCGCGGAAGGGCAGCGCGACCAGGTGCTGCTCGGCGTCACCGGCTCCGGCAAGACCTTCACCATGGCGCAGGTCATCGCCGACCGGCAGCGCCCGGCGATCATCCTCGCGCCCAACAAGATCCTGGCGGCACAGCTCTACGGCGAGTTCAAGTCCTTCTTCCCGAACAACGCGGTCGAATATTTCGTCAGCTACTACGACTACTATCAACCCGAGGCCTATGTGCCCCGCTCGGACACCTATATCGAAAAGACGGCGAGCGTGAACGAGCAGATCGACCGGATGCGCCACAGCGCCACCCGGGCCCTCTTCGAGCGCGACGACGTCATCATCGTGGCGTCCGTCTCCTGCATCTACGGCATCGGCTCGCCCGAGACGTATGCCAGGATGACCCTGAACCTGCGCGAGAAGCAGCGGGTCGAGCGGCAGCGCCTGCTGCGTGCCCTGGTCGAGCTGCAGTACAAGCGCAACGAGCTGGACTTCAGCCGCGGCGCCTTTCGGGCGAAAGGCGACACGATCGAGATCTTCCCGGCCCATCTCGACGACCAGGCATGGCGCATCTCGATGTTCGGCGACGAGATCGAGGCGATCTGGGCGTTCGATCCCCTGACCGGACAGAAGGGCGAGCGGCTGCAGCAGATCCGCCTCTACCCCAACAGCCATTACGTCACGCCCAAGCCGACGCTCGCCCAGGCGGTCGAATCGATCAAGATCGAGCTCAAGGCGACGCTCGAGGACTTCCGCACCACCGGCAAGCTGCTCGAGGCCGAGCGCATCGAGCAGCGCACCGTGGCCGATATCGAGATGATCCTGACCACCGGCTCCTGTCCCGGCATCGAGAACTATTCTCGCTACCTCACCGGTCGCAAGCCGGGCGAGCCGCCGCCGACGCTGTTCGAGTACATTCCCGAGCACGCCATCCTGTTCGTCGACGAGAGCCATGTCGCCGTGCCCCAGGTCGGCGGCATGTACAAGGGCGACCGGCAGCGCAAGTCGACCTTGGCCGAGTTCGGCTTCCGCCTGCCCTCCTGCGTCGACAACCGGCCGCTCAAGTTCGAGGAGTGGGACGCGATGCGGCCGCAGACGGTCTACGTCTCGGCGACGCCGGGCCCCTGGGAGCTGGACCGCACCGGCGGCGTCTTCGTCGAGCAGGTGATCCGGCCGACCGGCCTCGTCGACCCGCCGGTCATCGTGCGGCCGGTCGAGCATCAGGTCGACGATCTGCTGGCCGAATGCCGGGTCTGTCGCGAGCAGGGCCTGCGCGTGCTGGTCACCACGCTGACCAAGCGGATGGCCGAGGACCTCTCCGAGTACCTGCACGAGCAGGGTGTGCGGGTCCGCTACATGCATTCCGACATCGACACCCTCGAGCGCATCGAGATCATCCGCGATCTCCGCCTCGGCAAGTTCGACGTGCTGGTCGGCATCAACCTGCTGCGCGAGGGCCTCGACATCCCCGAATGCGGGCTGGTGGCCATCCTCGATGCCGACAAGGAGGGCTATCTGCGCTCGGAGACCTCGCTGGTGCAGACCATCGGCCGCGCCGCCCGCAACATCGACGGGCGCTGCATCCTCTATGCCGACACCATGACCCGCTCGCTGAAGGCCGCGATCGACGAGACCGACCGGCGCCGGGCGAAGCAGCTCGCCTTCAACGAGGCCAACGGCATCACCCCGGCGAGCATCAAACGGGGCATTCAGGACATCATGGCGAGCGCCGCCGAGCGCGACTATGTCACGGTCGATCTCGGCCTGGATGCGCCGCCGACGCTCTCCGGCATGGACCTGCAGGCCTATATCGGCGAGCTCGAGAAGAAGATGCGCGACGCCGCCGCCGACCTGGAGTTCGAGGAGGCGGCCCGGCTGCGCGACGAGATCAAGCGGCTGGAGGACGGCGAGCTCGGCCTCCCGACAACACGGCCGGCGCGCTCGGGCGACCGGTCCGACGGCCGCAAGCCCTGGCAGCCTTCGGCCACGCACGCCGACAAGCGGCGCGCCGCGGAGGCCAAAAAGCGCGCCGGCGCCCGCCGCCGCAGCGGCGCTTGACGGCGCTGCCCCGGCCACCTTTGTTGCGGCCCCAGGGCAGCAGGGGGGCCGGATGAAGCTCTATCGCGACTTCGAGGACCAGGCGGCGCTCGACGCCGAGTACAACCCGGGCCAGTCCGTGCCCGACGCCGCGGCGCGCATGGCGGACTGGCCGGTTCGCAGTGCGCGGGCGCTGGAGCGGCTGCGGCACCAGCTCGACATCCGCTATGGTCCCACTCTCGCCGAATACCTGGATGTGTTTCCGGCCGGGCCGGGCTCGCCGGTGCATGTCTTCGTGCATGGCGGCTATTGGCGGCGCTTCTCGGCCCGCGACTTCGCCTGGGTGGCGGAGCCGCTGGTGGCCACCGGTGTCACCGCTGTCATTGTCAACTACGCCTTGTGCCCGACCGTCTCGCTCACCGAGATCGTCCGCCAGACCCGTGCCGCCATCGCCTGGTGTCACCTTGAGATCGGCCGGTTCGGCGGCGACCCGGCGCGCCTCACGCTTTCGGGCCATTCGGCCGGCGGCCATCTGGTCGGCATGGCGCTCGCCACCGACTGGCAGGGACAATACGGCCTGCCGAACGACCTCGTCGCCGGTGCGATGGCCGTCTCCGGTCTCTTCGACCTGCGCCCCTTTCCCTACACCTATCTGCAGCCGGCCCTGCAGCTCACCACCGCCGAGGTTCTGGCGTTGAGCCCGATCGACCTCGAGCCCACGTCGTCCTGCCCGCTCGAGATCGTCGTCGGTGGCGCGGAGAGTGCCGAGTTCCGCCGGCAGAGCCGCAGCTTCAGCGATCGCTGGCAGGCGCTCGGGGCCGATTGCCGCCATGGCGAGATCCCAAACGCCAACCATTTCACGGCGCTCGACGCGCTATTCACCGACGACAGCCCGCTGCTACAGCGGCTGCTCGCTTATGCCGACGGCTAATCGTCCAAGCCTGGAGCGAGCGGATGGCATCTCGAGGGCGCGATCGCCGGCCGGTTGTCATTGGCCGCGGCCTCGACCCTGGCCGAGGCGACCAACGGCGGCTGCGCTACCGCAGCGCCGCGCAGGTCGGCGAGGAGGCGCAACAGTCGGCCGAGCTCGCCCACCGCCTGGGTCCGATAGCGGAGCAGCAGCTCCAGGGTCCGCGGCCCGTGGCTCTGCCGGACGAAGGCCCGGGCGACGGCATTGGGATCGTCCCCCTCGGACCCGCCGGGCCGCAGGCCCAGCACCTCGCGCTCGATCTGCGTCGCCCGACGCATCCGCCAGAGCGCCGCGATGATGCCGTCGGCCAGCTCCCGCTCGGCATTGTCGACCGGCTGCAGGCGCTCGAGAACGGCATGCGTCAGGGCCTCGACGGCGGAGGTTTCGTCACCCGGCAACGGGCGGATGGTCCTGGACCGGAGACCGTGCTTGACGGCGTTCAGGCGGGAGCGCCGCTTGCCCGCCTCGGTCTTGGGTCCGTTCGACCGTCGCCCGTTCGCGCGGCTTGCGGCGATTTGCGCCGGCGTTCTCGGGCGGTCGGACATGGCTCACCTCGTTGCATCGGGAGCCGTCAATCTAGTCGAATGTAGGAATTAATTCAACATAAACGAGATCTTCAGCCCGCCTCGAACCAGTCGAGCGCCCGGCCGAGCCAATCGGCGGGCAGCTCGTGCCCGCCATCGTGCAGGCAGAGCTCGAGCTCGCCACCCGGCGCGCAGCTCGTCCAGGCGCGGCAGCGACGGCCGTCCTCGATGGAGATGCGATCCGGTTGCGAGCCGCAGCCAGCCTCGGCGCGCAACTGCGCCAGCGCCTCGAACACGTCCCCCTGGTGCCAGCGCTCGCCGATCGGCCGGCCCTCGAGCGGCACGACCGTGTCGGCGAGCCCATGCAGATGCAGGAGCCGCACCGGCTCGCCGGTGCAGCCCTCGGGATGCGGCCGCCAGAAGGCACCGGAGACGGGGGCGAACGCAGCGAAGTCGCCGCCCATGGAGCAGGCGACGTGCCAGGCCATCGAGCCGCCCTGGCTGAAGCCGGATACCAGCACGCCATCCCGGCGGAGCGGCACCCGCGCCGCAACATCCGCCATCACCTCGCCGATGAAGGCGTTCTCGTCGCGTCCCGAGTCCGGCGAGCCCTGGTGCGCCCAGCTCCGGCGCCGGCCGGGCTCCGGCTCGCGGCCGTCCGGCGCGATCAGCAGATAGCCGCGGCCCGTGACGGAATCGCGCAGGGCGGAATTGCCGACGACGGCGGCCCCGGAGGAGCCGTAGCCGTGAAAGAAGAGCACGGCCGGCAAGGGCGTCGTGCCGTCCCAGCCGGCCGGCGCCGCCAGATGGTAGGTGCCGCCCGGCACCGCGCACGGGGCCGTCTCGCCGCAAGCGATCTCGGCGGCCGACACCGGTGCCGCCAAGAGAATGGCGAGCGCCAGAAGCACCGGGCCGAGCGCCATTCGACAAGTGCCCGTCAGCGGCCGCCCGATACGTCGAAGAGCGTGCCGGTGACGTAGGCGGCTTGGTCCGAGAGGAGCCAGAGGACGGCCTCGGCGACCTCGGCGGCGGTGCCGGCGCGGCCGATCGGCACGGTCGAGCCGAAACGTGCGATGCGGTTCTCGACGCCCGTGTCGTCCTGGATGTCGGTGTCGATCAGGCCTGGCCGGATGCCGTTGACGCGAACACCGTCACCGGCCACCTCCCTGCCCAGACCCTGGGTCAGCACGTCGATGCCACCCTTGGCGGCGCCATAGGGGATGAAGCCGCCCGCGCCGAACAGGCTCGAGGCCATCGACGAAATGTTGACGATGGCACCGCCCTCGCCGCCCCGCGACCTCGCCATGCGACGGACCGCCGCGCGGTTGCAGATCAGGTGCGCCGTGAGATCGATCTCGACGATCCGGCGGATCTCCTCGACGGCGATGTCGGCGAGCGGCGCCGCCTTGTTGATGACCCCGGCATTGCTGACGAAGGCAGCCACCGGGCCGAGCTCGGCCGCCGCGGTGTCGAACATGCGCTCGACCGCTGCCGCATCGCTCACGTCGGCCTGGATGGTGAGCGCCCTCGCACCGGCCGCACGCACATCGTCGGCGACCGCGTCAGCCGCCCTTGCGTTGCCTTGGAAGTTGATGGCGACGTCATAGCCACGTCGCGACGCGAGCCTGCAGCAGGCGGCACCGATGCCGCGGCTGCCGCCGGTAACGAGGATAACCTGGGCCATTATCCGTTCCCTCAGTCGAATGGAGCAAGTCGCCCCGGATCAGGGGCGACCGTAATTGTCCTCGAAACGCACGATGTCGTTCTCGTCGAGCCGGTCGCCGGTCTGCACCTCGATGAACTCGACCGGCACGGTGCCCCGGTTCTCGATGCGGTGCTTGATGCCGAGCGGCAGATAGACGTGGGCGTCCTGGCCGAGCTCCAGCACCTCCTCGCCGCGCGTCACATGGGCCGTGCCGGCGACGATCACCCAATGCTCGGCGCGATGGTGGTGCAGTTGCAGCGACAGCTTCCCGCCCGGCTGCACGGTGAGGCGCTTGACGCAGAAGCCGGGCCCGGTGTCGAGCACCTCCCAGCGACCCCAGGGTCGGTCGTCGGCCTCGCCGCGATGGTAGAGCACTTCACTCATCTTACGTGTCCCCCCCCTTGGTGATGAAGACGGCGGCGACCGGTCAGCCGGCGCCATCGGTCGATGAACCTTCGCTTTCCTCGCTCGGCGGCACTCGGGCATAGCCCACCACCGTCAGATCGGTATCGACCAGCACCTCCCCGGCGCCGAGGTCGATGCCCTGGATGGCGATCCGCTCGACGGTCAGCAGCGGCTCGTGCGTCTCGATGCGGTGCAGCAGGCTGCGCAGGCCGGCCATCTGCATGCTGCCGCTGAGCTGCACGCCGATGCGCATCACGAGATCGTCGACGACCGGCTCGAGCACCTGAGTGCGGTCCAGCCGGCCACCGGATTGCTCGAAGAACTCGGTGAGCAGACCGGCGAGCGCCGCGCCGCCGACGGAAGGCGTCTCGGCGCGGAGCAGCCGCTGATCGCCCTCCGTCTGGCGCTCGAGCTGGCGCAACTCGGCGAGCACCTGCTCGCGGGTGACGATCCGCTGCTCGAGCCGGGCGATATGCGCCTCCAGCGTCTCACGCTCCACCGCCTGCCGCTCGGCGAGCCGGGCCGGGACGATCGCGAGCGCCGCGAATCCGGCCAGTGGCACCAACAGCAAGAGCACGGCGAGCCAGCGGCTCAGGGCGGGCGAGAGCGTCGCCATCAGCGGGGCACCTCCATGCCCGGCCGCACCTCGGCCTGCAGCGAGAACTGGTCGACCTCGACGAGGTCACCCACCTCGTTCACCACCGCACGGCGCTCGCTCGGTGCCGTCAGCCGCGCTGCCTCGAAGGACGCATTGCCCTCGATCAGCGCCGGCAGCCTGGCTGCGTCGCCGCTATAGCCGGTCACGGTCAGGCGCCGCCCGTCGATCGTGAGCGTATCGAGCCAGACGGTATCCGGCAGGAGCCGGCTCAGCTTCTCGATGGTGGCGAGGGTCGACGGCCGCCCGAGGTGCCGTTCCAGCACCGCCCGGCTGCCGGCCTCCAGCGCATCGATCCGGCCGCGGATCTCGGGCAGATCCTCCAGCCGCTGCTCCAGCAGGCTGGCATAGGCCCGGCGCTGCGCCAGTCCCGCGTTGCGGGCCTCGATATCGAAATAGGCGAAGATGCCGATGGTCACCGCCGCCGCGGCGAGCAGGGCACCACCGATCGGCAGCCAGCGCGGCAGCCGGCGCGGCCGGTTGCCGTGCAGCAGGTCGTGGGTCGGCGGCGCATAGGGGTCGTCCTCGCCGAGATCGACCACGTCGACCACGAGGCCCAGCCGCTCGACGGCGTCGACCGCCCGGGCCACCGTCTTTTCCGGCGCCACGGCGATCTCGATCGCCAGCATGTCGCCATCTGCCGTGCCGACCCGGACCGTGTCGAAGCAGGCCGTCTCGGCGGACCAGGGTGTCAGCATGTCGAGCTTGTTGGCGATGATCGACCGAAGCTCGCCCTTGGCCGCCACCGGCAGCCGATCCGCCGTCTGGATACCGAGATCCGGCACGAGGCGCAGCACCAGCGGCAGCTCGCGACGGTTGATGCGATCCGCCAGGAGAGCAGCACCCGTATCGGACTCGCGATCCTCGGGCATGCTCTCGACGGTGCCCAGTTGCTCGACGCGGCCGCGATGGCGCAGCGCGAACTGCAGCGTGCGGCCGTCGAACACGGCAACCACGAAGCGGTCGGTCGGCAGGCGGCGGCCATTGGCCGGCATGAGCCCGGCGAGCTCATCCGCCCACCAGGCGAAGAAGCCACCGCTGCGCTGCCCGGGCTGGCCGCTCAGCGCGACCGCCACGGTTGACCTCCAGCGATCGTCTCGCTGGCGGCCGTGCTCGCCGCGGCGCGCGGCACGAGGCCAGCGCCGTTCTGCAGGACGAGGAACGGGTCGTTGCCGAGCGGCGGCTCGACCCAGATCACCGTCTTCTGCCTGAAGCTCGGTCCATCGTCGTAGGCCAACTCGATATCCAGGGTATAAAGGCCTTGCGGATCCTCGGCGAATGCCGTCGCAGGCGCATCATTCGGCTCATCCTCTAGCGACTCCGGCGGCGGATCGAAAGCGCTTTCGCCGGATTCCCGGTCGTCGATCCCTTCCACAGCGAGACCGGTGGCGTAGTCCAGCGCCTCGCGAACGAGCGGTGCGAGGGGCACCGGCCCGGGCTCGGTATTGCCGGGGAACACGGTGACGGCATCGGCGAGACGTGCATAGAGGTCGAGGTCGAAGCCCTGAACCGAGCGCAGCTCGGCGGCGAACGGCAAGGGCCCGTCACGCGGCCGGACGGTTCCACCATCTCGCGCATAGTCGTCCAGCTCGGCACCGGCGAGCCGACGGGCATCGTCCTGGTCGCGCCAGTCGAGCAGGGCATCCGCCAGGGACTGCGCGGTGCCGGAATCCTCGGCCACGGCGGAAGCGAGGCCCTCGATCAGCGCCTCGTCGGCGGCATTCAGGTCGATCTTGCCGCCTTCGGGGACCGCCGTGATCCGGATGTTGCCACCGTCATTGGTCCATTCGAGCACGCCGGTCGCCGGGAAACCGTTGACCGAGAGGAGTCGGCCGGCGATCTCGACCGCACCTTGCAGGGCAGCGCGTGCTTCGATCGCCCGCACCGCGTTGCGCGTGACATAGGCGGTATCGCGACTGATCGAGACGAGCGTGATGGCGAGAGCGCTCATCGCCGCCACGAACCAGAGCACGGTGAGGAGCGCCACGCCGGCATCTTCGGGGATGGGGCGCCTCACGGCTCGGGACAGACGAGCTCGGCCACGGCGGAAGCACAGAGCGTGGCGACCTGCTGCCGGACCGCGACAATGACCGGCGGCAACGCCAGCCGCGCATGGTCGAGGTCGAAGCGCACGGCGCGCGGCAGCCGCTCCTCGTCCTGCCAGACCTCGTGCCAGGCCGGGTCCGCGTCCGCCTGCCGCCCGAAATAGCTGATCCTGAGCGAGGTCGCATCAGCCACGAGCACGCGCCGCTCGGTCAGCCCGGCATCGTCGAGAACCGCGAAGTCCTTCTGGTCGGCGGCCAAGGGTGCCAGCCCGAGCCAGATGCCGGTCTCCGGCTCCGAGCCGATCTCCATCGCCAACAACGGCGCGCCGGGCTGGAAATCCGGGGCAAGGGTCAGGAAGCGGACACGTGCGGCGTTGCCGTCGAAGGCGGCGACAGGCAGCCCGGCGGGGCCGAAGTCGAGCTGGACCGCATCGCCCAGGCGCTCCTGCACCAGGGTCGAGAAGAGGGCGAGGTCGGCCAGACTGTCGCCGCGCTCCGTCAGCCGGTCGCCGGTACCCCGCAGCACCCGGGCGCCGGCGCCGATCAGGGCCATGACGAGGCCGAGCAAGACCAGCGCCACGACCATCTCGACCAGCGTGAAGCCGCGCTCGCCGCCGGCGCCGTGCGGGCTCATGGCGCTCGGCCGGACGGCACCGCCGCCTCGAGCGTGAAGCTGCGGCCGGCCCCATCCTCGGCGCGGACCACCAGCCATTCCAGCTCCTCGCCGAGCGCCGGGAGGGTCGCGGCCAGGCCGGACCATGCCCCGGCCACCGCGGCGAAACGGCGGCGCTCCACAGTGAGCTCGATATCGGCCGGCCAGACGTTGCGCCGCGCCTCGCCCGGAGTCAGCCGTTCGATCTCCATGGCCGCCTCGGCGGTCAGCGCCAGGCGAAAACGCGCCTCCCGGCCCGAGTACTGGACGAGGCTGTCACCGGCGAGGCGGAAGAGGGTGGTGAGCACGACGCCGAGCACGGCCAGCGCCACCAGCACCTCGAGCAGGGTGAAGCCCTCGTCCCGCAGGGCGGCCTCGTCATGGCGCATCGACCGCCACCCGGCCGGTCAGCCAGTCGACCGTCAAGCCCACGGCGCGATCCTCCGTCTCGAGCCGCCACACGGCGCCGTTGGTCATGCCGTTGGGAAAGAAGACGAGCTCCTGCGTCTCGGTGGCGGCAAGCGTCATCCCGGCCGGCAGGCCGGCAGCCAGGTCGGTGGTCGGGACGGTCAGCACCCGGCCGCTGCCGACTGCCTCGAGGCGCATGCGGCCGAGCTCGCGGGCGATCTCCCCGGCCCGTTGCTCGAGCGTCCGTGGCCGTTCGCCGCCGAACCGCGGCAGGATGGTGGCGGCCACCACCGCGAGCAGGGTCAGCGTGACCAGCAGCTCGAGCAGCGTGAAGCCGGCGTCAGTTGGTGCCCGCGCCGATGTCGGCAGCCTCACCGCTGCCGCCCTGCCGGTTGTCGGCGCCGAGCGACAGGAGATCGTAGGCGTCGTCCGCTCCCGGGACGCGGTAGACATACTCATTGCCCCAAGGATCCAGCGGCACTGTCTGGCCGTCGAGATACGGGCCGTTCCAGCCGGTAGCACTCGATGGCGCCTCGATCAGCGCCTCGAGCCCCTGCTCGGTCGTCGGATAGTCGCCGACGTCGAGCCGGTAGAGATCGAGCGCCTGCCTGAAGGCCGCCACCTGCACGCCGGCCGTATCGCTCCGCGCACCACCCAGATAGCCGATGACCCTTGGCCCGGCGACCGCAGCGAGCAGGCCGAGGATGACCAGCACGACGAGCAGCTCGATCAGCGTGAAGCCGTCCTCACGATGACCGAAACCAGTGGATTTCGCTCGCAATTTGACCGCTACTCCAGAATCTTCAGCTCGTACCGCTCGTCGTCGAGGCCGAGGAGCAGTCGCCGCGGCTCGATCGACACCACGCGCCAGCCTTCGATCTCGTCGCCTGTCGCGAGCGCCTGCACATCGAGGCCGTCGCCGACGAACGCCCTGACGGCTCCGTTTTCCTCGACGCTGCCGATGAACCGGATGGCGGGCGGCCGAAGCCCCGCAGCCGGCTCGACCGCAGCACTCGGCACGTCCATCAAGGCGAGCTCGGGCGCCACCACCGCCGGCCGACGCGTCGAGCTGAACAGCGGCCGCTCGAGCATGCCGCTGAACGCCTCGATCGACGGCAGGGCGCGGGCGAAAAGCGCGCCATCGGCCACGGGCCGAACCTCGGGCACGGCCACGGGCTCGGCGTGGGCGACGGGCACCGTGCCGGCCGGGTCGTCGCTCGCCATGCCGGTCTGGAAATCGTCGCCGGTCCACCAGAGCCACGCCAGGGCGAGGACACCGAGAACCGCCACGAGTTTGGTGATGGGATGCCAGGCTTGCACCGGGGCCTTGATCTGTCTGAGGGGTCGAAGAGGTGGCGCCAAGAGAAGGCGCCCAGCTGTGACCAACGGGTGTCTAGCGGATTCCGGCCCCGGCGCCAAGCGGCCCGATGGAGGATCATCGACCTAGCAGGCTAGAAGGCGAGCTCGTTCACGCTCAGCACCGCGGTCAGGATGGCGATCACGATGCCGCCGACCATGCCGCCGAGGCCGATGACGAGCAGCGGCTCGAGCAGCGTGACGAAACGTTGCATCCGCGTCGCCAGGATCTGCTCGAAGCGTTCCGCGATGTAGCGGGAGAGCGGCTCGAGCCGACCACTCTCCTCGGCGGTCTTCAAGAGCTTCTGGCCCATCGGCTGGAGAATGCCCTCGGTCGCCAGCGCCTCGCTCAGCCGCCGTCCCTGGCGGACCGCGGAGGCAGCACGGCCGAGGGCCTCGGCGATCGCGAGGTTGCTCACCATCTCGCGCATGAGCAGGAGCGCCGACGGCAGGTCGAGACCGCCCTTGAGCAGCGTCGCGAGACCTCGGCAGACCTCGGCCGTGGCTCGCTCGCGGGCGAGGGTGCCGATCCCCCAGAGCCGCAAGGTCAGCCGATGGCCGAGCAGCCGCAGCGAGCCGATCTGCGAGGCGAGCAGCCAGAGGAGACCGAGAGAGGCCAGCACCACGGCCATGGTCGGGCCATGCGTCCGCAGCCAGGCGGCGGCATCGAGAATGAACCGGGTGAGCGGCGGCAGCCGGTCCTCGTGGCCGGCGAAGACGGGTGTGAACTGCGGCACGACATAGAGCAGGAGAACGAGGACGGCGCCGATTGCGGTCAGCATCAGCACGGTCGGATAGATCAGCGCGGAGGTGAGCTGCCGGCGCAGCGCCTCCTGCCGCTCGCGCAGATCGGCCAGCTCGCGCAGCACCTCGCCGAGCCGCCCGGTCGCCTCGGCGGCGCGCACCATGCCGACATAGAGCCGCGAGAAGATCCTGGGCTCCGCCGCCATGGCGTCGCTCAGCGAGGCACCCGTCCTGACCCGGTTGAGGATGCCTTCGAAGACCGCCCTGAGCCGTCGGTCGGCGAGCTCGCCGGCGACCAGGGCCAGGGCACTCTCCAGGGTCTCGCCGGCACCGATCAGGGTGGCGAGCTCGCGCGTGGCGACAGTCACCGCCGCTGCCTGCCGACCGCCACTCCGCGCCGGCCGCCCGGCCGGTGCTTCAATGCCCGGAAGCGCGCCGCGCCCGGCCGGCTGCGCCTCGATCGGGATCAGGCCCTGGGCCTGCAGCCGCTGGATGGCGCCCCGGCGGTCACCGGCCTCGATCTCGCCGGCGACACGTTCGCCGGCTTCGGTCAGCGCCCGGTAGGCGTATTGCGGCACGCGCGAACCCCCTGGCCGAGACCCTGCCCTACCATTCCTCGGTGACCCGGCAGACTTCCTCGAGCGTGGTCGTGCCGGCGAGCGCCTTGGCGAGGCCGTCCTGGAACATGGTCGTCATGCCCCGACCCAGCGCATGGGCCTGCAGGGACTGGCTCGGCGCCCGGTCGCGGATCAGCTCGCGCACCGGCTCGTCCACCTCGAGCAGCTCGAAGATGCCGATCCGGCCGGTGAAGCCGATCTCGTTGCAGGCGCGGCAGCCGACCGGCCGGCACAGGCGCAAGGGCGTCGGCAGCTCGATGCCGCGGTTCTCGAAGAGATGCCGCTCGTCCACGCTCGGCACATAGGCCTCCTTGCAGGCGTCGCAGAGCACGCCGACCAGCCGCTGGCCGATGACGCAACGCAGGACCGAGGCCAGGAGATACGGCTCGACCCCCATGTCGAGCAGCCGGGCGACGGCGCCGGCGGCGCTGTTGGTGTGCAGGGTGGTCAGCATCAGATGCCCGGTCAGCGCCGCGTGCACCGCGATCTCGGCGGTCTCGGCATCGCGCGTCTCGCCGACCATGACGACGTTCGGGTCGTGGCGCACGACCGAGCGCAGGATCCGGGCGAAGCTGAGATCGATCTCCGGCTTCACCTGGATCTGCGTGACACCGTCGATCTGGTACTCGATCGGGTCCTCGATGCTGATGATCTTGTCGCTCGCTGCGTCGAGGGTCCGCAGCGCCCCGTAGAGCGTCGTCGTCTTGCCGCTGCCGGTCGGGCCCGTGACCAGGATCATGCCGTGCGGCGACTGCAATTGCCGGCGCAGCGCCGCCTCGTTGCCGGAGGCGAGGCCGACATGGCCGAGCTCGACCGAGCCCGCCGCCTGGTCGAGCAGGCGGATGACCAGGCTCTCGCCGTGGATGGTCGGCATGGTGGCGACACGCAGGTCGATCCGGCGGTCGAGGAGCGTGAGCTGGCTGCGCCCGTCCTGCGGCAGGCGGCGCTCGGCGATGTCGAGCTTGGCCAGGATCTTGATGCGCGAGATCACCGCCGCCGCCAGCTTCGCGGGCGGGGCGCCGATCTCCTTCAGCCGGCCGTGGATGCGGTAGCGAACCTGCAGGCGATCGGGATAGGGCTCGATGTGGATGTCGGAGGCCCCCATCCTGAGCGCGTCGGTCAGGAGCTGGTTGACCAGGCGGACGACCGGCGCCTCCTTGGCGAGGTCGATGAGCTGCTCCACGTTCGACGCATCGTCGAGGCCGGGGAGCGCCAGATCGTCGACGATCTCCTGCAGCGCCCGCTGGCCGCTGTCGAAGAGGCGTGAATAGGCCTCCCGCAGATCCTCGACCGGGACGACCACCGGCACCACGTCGCGCTCGGCGGCGAGCCTCGCCGCCTTGAGCGCCGCCTCGTCGGCCGGGTCGGCCATGCCGAGCCAGAGCGTCGTCTCGTCCATGGCGAGCGGCAGCACCCAGGCCTGGCGCAGGAAGCGCGCGGCGAACGTCTCGGGCAAGAGGGGCGCTGTCGGCAGCTCGGCCGGGCCGGCCTGCTCGAGACCGTAGCGCTCGGCCATCAGCGCTGCCCAGTCGTGGCCGGTGAGCAGCTCGAGCTCGCTCAGCACGACGGGCAGCGGCTGGCGGGTCTCGGCCGCCCGGACGAGGGCGCGCTCGATCGCCTCGGGCCCGAGATGGCCGCGCTCGACGAGGATGGAGAGCCCGGGGTGGCTGGCCCGGCTGCGGGCAGGATCCGCGCCGGCGCCTGCTTTCCTGGTTCCCCAGCGCGGGCGAAGAAGCTGCAGCATCACTGTCTCCGCGAATGGAGTGGCGGATCGTGCACCGGAGGGTCAGCCGTCGGCGAGACGGTAGAAAGCCTGCGCGTTCTCCAGCCAGAACATGCGCAGCTCGCTGTCGGAAGCGCCGGCCAGCGCCTCGTCGAGGACCGCCACCCAGCCGGGGATGTCGGCGGCCAGCGTCATGACCGGCCAGTCGCTGCCGAAAACGAGGCGATCGAAGCCGAAGGTCTCGACCACGTGATCGATATAGGGCCGCAGGTCGGCCGGCTGCCAGCTCTGGTGATCGGCCTCGGTCACGAGGCCCGACATCTTGCACATCAGGTTGGGCAGGGCGGCGAGCTCGGCCATGCGCGTCTTCCAGGGCTCGAGCCGGGCGTCCTGGATGGCCGGCTTGGCGATGTGGTCGAGCATGAACGTCACATTCGGCAGCCGCCGGACCAGGTCGACGATGGCCTCGAGCTGGTGGTGGCGGACGCAGATCTCGAAGTGGAGGTTGTAGCGCGGCAGGAGGCCGAGGCCGGCGAGGAACCGGTCGTCGAGCACCGCCTCGATGTCGGCCTCCTGCTGCAGCAGCCGGCGGATGCCGCGCAGGCGCGGCTCGCGGGCCAGCACGTCGAGGTCGGCAGCGACCTCCTCGCCGTTCTCGAGCGGCGCGTGGGCGACGATGGCCCGGAGCCTTGGCTCCTCGCGGGCGATCTCGCCGACCATCCGGGCCTCGTCGAGATGGCGGCCGGGCGCCACGTCGCACTCGAGGAACACCATGGCCTCGACCTCCACCCCGCCCCGCGCCGCGTCGTATTCGGGGATCAGGTGCCGCCGGTTGATCGTCGGAACCTGGTCGCCCCAGGCGAGCGGAATGCGCTCGGGGTCCCAGAGATGGACGTGCGTATCGACGATCGGAAATGCCGGCATGGGGTGCTGCTCGATTGGCTTGAGGACGAACGTAGGCAGGATAGTCGGATATGCGCGCTTGGCTACCTCTGCTGAAGGCCCTGCAGCGCCAGCGGCCGGCCCGGCCGCGATGCGGCTCGGCCGTCACGTCGCTTGACGGCGTGTCCGGCGCTGCCTAGGCCAAGGCGTCGCACGATGGGGAGGGCTCGGGACGTGACTGGAAGGCTGGCCGGCAAGAAGGCGTTGATCACCGCCGCGGGACAGGGCATCGGCCGGGCTTCGGCCGAGCAGTTCCGCGATGCGGGGGCCGAGGTGATCGCCACCGACCGCGATCATGGGCTGCTCGCGGACCTCGCCGGCTGCCGCACGGCGGCGCTGGATGTCACCGACAAGGCGGCGATCCTGGCGCTCGCGAAGGAGCTGGGCGCGGTCGACGTGCTCTTGAACTGCGCCGGCTTCGTCCACAACGGCACCATCCTGGAATGCGACGACGAGGCCTGGGAGTTCTCGAACCGGCTCAACGTCACCGCCATGTTCCACATGTGCCAGGCGTTCCTGCCGGCCATGCTGGACAATGGCGGCGGGTCGATCGTCAACGTCGCCTCGGTCGCCGGCAGCATCAAGGGTGTCGTCAACCGCTTCGTCTACGGCACCACCAAGGCCGCCGTGATCGGGCTGACCAAGTCGATCGCCGCCGACTACGTGACCAGGGGCATTCGCTGCAACGCCATCTGCCCGGGCACGGTGGAGACGCCGTCGCTCGACCAGCGGCTGCACGCGCAGGGCGACTACGCCAAGGCGCGAGCCGCCTTCATCGCCCGCCAGCCCATGGGCCGCATCGGCAAGCCGGGGGAGATCGCGGCCCTTGCCGTCTACCTCGCCAGCGACGAGAGCGCCTACACGACGGGCCAGGCCCTGATCATCGACGGCGGCATGGTGATGTAGGCCCGAAGCGGCCGGGATCAGGGGAGGACGGCACGTGGCGGCAAGGGATCTGGACGTTCTCGAGCTCTATGGCGAATCGGCGAGGCTGATCCTCGCCGAGCCGGGCAAGATGCTGGGGCTGAGCGCGATCGGCCTCGCCCCCTCCTGGATCGCCAGCCTGATGAGCGACTCCTTCCTCCTGTCCCTGGTCGTCCTCGTGCTCAGCCTGCCGCTGGTTGCCCTGGCGCATGGCGGGCTCGTCGTGCTGGTGGCGCAGCTCCGCGGCGGCGGGCCAGCGCCGGGCTTCAGGGGGCTCCTCTCCGGCCCGAACGACGGCTATGTCCGGATCACCACCGCCCTCGTCGTCATCAGCGTCATCCTCGGCGTCGGCTTCGTCCTGCTCCTCGTGCCGGGGCTGATCGCGCTGGCCTTCCTCTGGGTCGCCTGGCCGCTCGTCGTCCTCGAGGACGCGCCGGCCATGGCGGCGATCAAGGAGAGCAGCCGGCTCACCGCCGGGCACCGGCTGAAGATCACGGCCATCGTCATGATCCTCATCGTCCTCAATCTCGCCCTCGGCCTCCTCCAGGCGACGCTGACCGCCGCCTTCGGCCTGCTCTTCGGCCTCGGCGTCGGCGCCCTCGTCGGCACCGCCACGACGGCCCTGGCCCTGACCCTCGTCACCCTCAGCTACTTCAAGCTGAAGGACCCGACCCCAGCCGAGCCGCCACAGCTCAGCATCCACTGAGAGCGATCAGATAATAATCCTATCACGAACTGCCCCCGACCGCAAGCGCCGCCTCGGTTCGTTCGGCAGTTTTCGGTTCTTGGGTTGCTCGACGAGGCGCCAAAGGGCGCTGAATGGCATAATCCTTCTTTGAATCAGTATGTTGATCGGCCGTGGGTTCGTTGGCTGCCGACTGGGTTCGTTCGTCGAATCGCCGGGTTCGATCGTCGATTCCGTGGGTTCGAACGTCGTTTTCCCGGGTTCGTTCGCGGCCTCGTGTTGCGGAATCCGCGACATTCCCGGGCGAATGTCGCATTGGGCGCGCCATCACGAATCGTTATGTCGCGGGATCCGCGACATTCCGGCAGGTCCTGTTGCAGAATCCGCGACAACCCGAGCCCCAATGTCGCTTCTGATGCGCCAACCCGAGCGCCGGAGAGGGCCGAAGAGCGCCGAGCGACGCTTTCCGGCCGTCCGTCGGGGCTCGGCTATGAGCATCCGTGATGGCGGCGCGGTGGACGAGCTCGCTTCGATGGCGGCCGGCAGCGTCGGCATGTTGAGGAAGCATCGTGGCAGCGATCAGTGCGGCTCGAACGGCGTCCGGCCGGGGAATGTCGAAAAGGTCTGGTGCCTGCCAGCGGCGACACCGGCTCCGGCCTCGATCGGATCGTCATGTATTCGATATTGGTCATCTTGAAGACGGATGGGGCCGAAGAGGGCATGCTGTGTCACGCACGACAATGAAGATGACTGTTCGCAGCAGCGGCGCACCGAGCGCGTTCGTGGCGGCGGATGTGGGAGAGGACGGGGCTTGCGAGAACGTCAGCGAGCACATCCGGGTCCTGATCCGGCGTGACGAGGAGCGGCTGGAGCAGGCGGCGTTCGAGCGGCTGAAGGCGGAGCTCGGCCAGGCCTTTGCCGCGCCAGAGGCGTCCTGTCGGTCCCAGACCCTCTTGGCCATTCGATCGGGAAAGGTTGAAGGCGTCTCGAGGACCCGAATCCCGGACTCCAAGAAGGTGGGAAGGCACGCCTTCCCACCGGCCCATCCGGTCTTTTCGTTTCGGTGCAGTCCAGTGTGGTGGTGACAGGTTAAAAGAGTGTCGTGTCCCGACTTTCCGCAAGCGTGCACCACCCGGGCTCGACCAACAACCCAAAGTCCCGAGGGGGTGCCGGGGGAAATCATTTCCCCCGCTTCGTTGGTCAGAACCTCGACCGCCGGGCTTCGATATTGGCGCGGACGTCGATGAGGACGGTTTGGCCGGTGGCGTTGAGGCGTTGGGCTTCCTTCAGGGCGGGTTCCAGCTCGGCTGGTCTGGTGACGGAGATGCCGGTGGCACCCATGGCTTCGGCGATTTTCGCGTAGTCGCCGTGCATGGTTGAGACGCCGTAGCGTTCTCGGGCTTCGGCGCCGATGTTGCCCTGGGTGGGGCCGGAGTAGGTGGCCATGGCGCTGTTGTTGAGGAGGACGGTGGTGATGGCGGCACCGGAGCGGGCGGCGGTTTCGATGTCGGTGCCGGACATGCCGAAGGCGCCGTCGCCCATGAGGTTGAGGCAGAACTTCTCCGGGTGCGCCATCTTGGCGCCGATCATCAGCGGGATGCCGAAGCCCAGGTGGGTGGTCTTGCCCCAGCCGACATAGCTGTGGGGTGTGGTGGCGGTGTAGAAGGGCACGATGACGTCGCGCGGTGCCCCGGCGTCGTGGGTGACGATGCTGTTCTCGAGGTCGAGCGTGTCGTTGAGGGCCTGGATCACGCGGTAGTAGCTTATGGGCTCCTCGTCGGAGGCGAGGATCGGGTTCCATTCGGCGAGCCATTTCTCCCTGGCGCTGGCGATGGCGGCTTCGGTGGTGCTGCGGTCGCCGAAGCCCAGGCCCTTGGTCTTCTCCCTGATGCAGGCGATGAGGGCCTCGATGGTGAGGCGGGTGTCGCCGACGAGGCCGATATCGGCGGCCTCGTCCTTGTTGAGGTCGTCCGGGTTGATGGTGTTGTGGATGAGGGTCTTGCCGGGGTGGACCTTCTGGCCATAGGGGGTGCGGGTCAGGCTGCTGCCGAGGGCGAGCAGCACGTCGCTTTCGGTCAGCCACTGGTGGGCCGGGCCGGTGGTGGTGCCGCTGCCGGCGCCGAGGGCGAGGGGGTGGCGCTCGTCGAAGGCGGACTTGCCCGGCATGGTGCAGAAGACGGGGGTGGCGGTCAGCTCGGCGAGCTCGCGAAGGGCGGCGGTTCCGCCGGAGAAGAGGACGCCGGCGCCGGCCCAGATCAGGCCTCGCCTGGCGCCGATGAGGGCGTCGGCGGCGGCTTCGATCCCGGCATTTTCCGGCACCTGGCGCACCAGCCTGGGTGACTTGTAGGTTTGTGCCGCTTCCGGCACCTCGCGGGCGCAGACGTCGACGGTCAGCTCGACGACGACCGGGCCGGGCGTGCCGTTGCGGAGCGCATGGAAGGCGCGGCGCATGACGTCGGCGACCTGGTCCGGGGTGTAGATCGCCTCGACGCGCTTGACCCAGCCCTCATAGTTCCGGGCTGCGGTGAAGTTCGGCCTGACCGAGAGGCGGTCGAGGGCGTTGCCGCCGAGGAAGACCAGCATGGGGATGTTGTCGGCATTGGCCTGGGCGATGCCGCCCATGGCGTTCTCGGCCCCGGCCTGCGACTGCAGGGCCACGACGCCGAAGCGCTGCCGGTCGCTGACCCGGCTGTAGCCGTCGGCCGCCATGACGGCACCGCGCTCGTGGCGGAAGGCCACCGGGCGGATGCCGATGCGGGCCGCGGCCGAGATCAAGGGGTTGCTCGGGAAGCAGGAGAGCCACTCGACGCCTTCCTGCTTCAGGATTTCTGCGATGTAGTCGATGCCGTTCATGCTTGTTCCCCCCGCTGCCCGATCATGGAGCCAGCGTGCACCAGCCGGGGCGGAGCGACAACCACGGTGACGCCGGGTCTCGCAGCGGCCGATCCGCATCCCATATTCTGGGGAAACCATGGAGATGCCGATGCAGTCGCTGTTGCAGCCCTTCGTGGCTGCCGTTCTGGGGATCGCGGGGCTGGCCTTGAGCCTGCTGCTGCTGCCGATCGTGCTGGCGCTGGTTCTCGCGATCGGGCTGATCGCGGCCGGTGGCATGGCATATGCGCGCTGGCGGCTGCGGCGCGAGCTGGCGGGCATGGAACGCGAGGCCGGGCCAGCTCCGGCCGGGGCGGCCCGGCAGACTGGCCAGCGGGCGCGCGGGCGGGTGATCGAGGCGGATTACGAGGTTGTGCGCGAGCGCTGAGCGGTCAGAGCCGCGTCAGCGACTGGCGATACTTCTCGGCGTCCCAGCCGAGGAGGGCCGCTTCCTCGGCGGCGGTGAAGCGGATCAGCTCGGCGTCGTCGGGCACGCGGGCCAGGACGAGGGCGAGGCAGAGGGCCAGCTCGTCGGCGGCGGGCTGGGCGTCCTCGGCAAGGTAAGCGCCTTCGTCCGGCACGAGGAGGAGGTGCTGACCGGGGCGGCAGCTGGCCGGCGTGGCGGCGGCGGGGCCGAGGAAGATGACATGGTCGGGGTAGTAGGAGCCGGCGGCGGCCCGCTCGCGCAGGCGCGCGTGGTGCGCCAGGGCGTTCGCCGCGGCGTGGCGGACGGGGCGCAGGCCTGCCCGCGACGGCGGGGCGGCTGATTCGAGCTTCAGGGTTGGGGCGTCGAGGCGGCGCTCGACCTCGCCGAGGAGTGCCGCCGCTGCGTCGAGATCGTCGGCGGCGACGACGAGGCCGTGATTGCCCATGACGATGACGTCGATGGGGCGCGAATCGATGGCGTCGCGGATCGCCCGGGTGAGCGGCAGGCCGGGGAAGACGTAAGGAACGAAGGCCCAGCTCAGGCCCTGCAGGCGTTCGGCGAAGCGGGCCTCGGCGTCCTTGCGGATGGCGATGGCGATCGTCCGGACCGAGTGGGTATGGACGACGAAGCGGTGCGGCAGGAGCGCGTGCAGGCTGGTCTCGATGGAGGGGCGGAGTCCCGCGGGGTTCTTGTCCGCGATGGTGGCGGCGCGCACGTCGCCCTCGTCACCGCCGTCGATGGCATCGAGGACGCGGGCGGTGTCGACCGGGACGAAGAGGTCGCTCTTCGTGGCGTCGGCGAGCCAGAAGCCCGAGGCCTTGACCCAGAGCGTGCCGTCCAGCTTGAGCGAGGTGTTGCCGCCGCCCGCCTGCACCTGCTCGGGGTCGCTGCCGATCCTGGCCGAGAATTCGGCGAGCGCCTTCAAATCATCCATCGATGAGACCTTTGCGGGCGAGGAGGGCGGTGCCGTAGGCGGCGTCGGTGCTGGGGGGCTGGAGCATCGGCACAGCCAGGTGGCGGGCGCGGATGCGGGTCCAGGCGTCGTTCCTGGCCCCGCCGCCGACCGTGCGGACCGAGCCGAGCGGCGGGCCGCCGAGTTCCTGGAGCCGTCGATAGGCCAGCGCCTCGACGCGGGCGATGCCTTCCATGAGGGCCTGGAGGAAGTTTTCCCGCGTTTTCGGGATGTCGGCCGGCTCGAAGGTCATGGCGGGGTCGGCCATGGGGAAGCGCTCGCCTGTGCCGGGCAAGGGATGCCAGCCGAGATCGAGGGGCGCGTCGGGGCGGAGGCGGGGTGTCAGGGCTTCGATCTCGTCGGCCGCGAAGTAGCGCAAGAGCGCGGCGCCGCCGCTGTTGGAGGCGCCGCCGGCGAGCCAGGCGCCCAGCAGCTTGTGGCTGTAGATGCCGTGGGCGGGGGCGAAGATCGGCTGGTCGGAGAGGATCTTCAGGGTGAGGGTGGTACCGAGGGCGGTCACACCGTCGCCCGGGGCGGAGGCGCCGGTGGCGAGGAAGGAGGCGCAGCCGTCGGTGGTGCCGGCGGTGACGCGGGAGCCCTCGAGCGGGCCGTGGCGCACCTCGCCGAGCGGCGTGCCGGGCTCGACGATTTCGGGCAGGAGGTCGGTGCGGATGCCGAAGGCTTCGAGCCAGGCGGGCCAGGTCCGCCGGACGGGGTCCCAGCCGAGCTTGAGCGCGTTGTTGTCGTCGCTGAGGCCCAGGCGGCCGGTGAGCCGGGCGGCCAGCCAGTCGGCCTGGTGGAGGGCGTGGACGGCTTCGGGATGGCCCTCCTGCAGGCGGCGCAGGCGGGCGGCCGGCGAAGTGGCGCCGTGGGCGGCGCTTTCCGGCGGGGCGAGCGTGGCGATTCGGGGGGCGAGGTCGGCGGCGGAGGCGTCGTTGTAGAGGAGCGCCGGGCCGAGCGGATTGCCGGCGGCGTCGGTGAGCAGCAGCGTGCCGGAGGTGCCGTCGATGGCCAGCGCGGCGACGGGGGCGGTGGGGGCGAGCTCGGCGATGACCGCGTCCATGGCGCTGGCCCAAAGGGCCGGGTCGGTGGTGCCGGCGGGGAACGGGCGATGGGCGGTGGCGAGGACCGTGCCGGCGGCGTCGACGACGACGCCTCTCAGGCCGGAGGTGCCGCAGTCGATGCCCAATGTGCAGGGGAATTCAGGCATCGGAGGGGGCAGCCTGCCGTTCGTCGCACCAGGCCTCGAACGCCCGGCGCTCGGCGGGGGTGAGGTGCAGGCCGTGCTTGGTCCGCCGGTCGAGGATGTCGGCGGCGGTGAGCGCCCATTCGTGGCGGCGGAGATAGGCGACCTCGCGCTCGTGAAGCAGGCCGCCGAAATGCCGGCCGAGATCGGCCATCGCGGCGGCGCCATCGAGCAGGACGCGCGCCCGCGTGCCGTAGAGCCGGGCGTAGTGCAGCACCAGCTCGGCCGGGAGCCAGGTGAACTCATGGGCGAGGTCGTTCAGGAAGCGGTCGAAATCGGCGTCCGGCAGGTCGCCGCCGGGCAGGGGTGCCTTGGCGGTCCAGGCCGGGCCGAGCGTGGGGAAGAAGGGCTGGAGCTTGTCCAGGGCGTGCTCGGCGAGCTTCCTGTAGGTCGTGATCTTGCCGCCGAAGACCGAGAGGATGGGCGGCTGGCCGCCGGTCGGGGCTGCGGGCTCGACGTCGAAGACGTAGTCGCGGGTGACGGCGGAGGGGTTCTCCGCGGCGTCGTCGTAGAGCGGGCGCACGCCGGAGAAGGTGGTGACGATGTCGGCCGGGGTGAGCTGCTGCTCGAAGTAGCGGTTGATGACGCCGAGCAGGTAGTCGATCTCGGCCTGGTCGATGGCGACGCTGCCGGGGTCGCCCTCGACCGGGATGTCGGTCGTGCCGATCAGGGCGAGGTCGCCCTCGTAGGGGTTGACGAAGATCACCCGCTTGTCGGTGTTCTGCAGGAGATAGGCGTGGGGGCCGTCCCAGAACTTGCGGGTGACGATGTGGCTGCCCTTGACCAGGCGGACGCGGCGGCGGCTGGCCGCACCCGCGACGCGGCCGAGCATCCGCTCGACCCAGGGGCCGGCGGCGTTGACGATGGCGCGCGCCCGGACGGTGCGGCGGCTGCCGTTCTGGCGATCCTCGAGATCCACCTGCCAGTGGTCGCCGTCGCGCCTTGCGGCGACGCAGGCGGTGCGGGTGAGGATCTCCGCACCGCGCTCGTGCGCGCCCTGCGCGTTGAGCAGGACGAGGCGGGCGTCGTCGACCCAGCAGTCGGAATACTCGAAGGCGCGGGTGAATTCCTTGCGGATGGGG
>Ga0116151_10001210_pt1 | contig 24081 bp, 17 predicted proteins | sample AD_UKC117_MetaG_FD_89893 | JGI IMG/M metagenome (GOLD analysis project Ga0116151, IMG submission 89893) | Active sludge microbial communities of municipal wastewater-treating anaerobic digesters from Hong Kong - AD_UKC117_MetaG | ecosystem: Engineered > Bioreactor > Anaerobic > Digestate... | reverse complement strand
GTTCCCGGGTGCGTGCGGCCGATGCCTCCACGACATCGAGGCGGGAGTGGCCCCGCTCGCTGCGGTCTACGACCGCGAGCCGGGGATCATCGCTTGGCCGACCAGCCTCGAGCTCGAGCTGTCGAACCTATGCAACTTCGAATGCGTGATGTGCAACGGTGATCTCTCGTCGAAGATCCGGAGGAATCGTGAGCACCGCCCGCCGCTCGAGGTCCCCTACGACGATTCCTTCGTCGAGCAGCTGGTCGAGTTGATCCCGACGCTCCAGCAGGTGCGATTCAGCGGTGGCGAGCCCCTGTTGCACCCGATCCTCTACAAGGTCTGCGATCGGATCATCGAGCTGCGACCTGACCTTCGGATCGACGTGTCGACAAACGGGTCCATCCTGAACGAGAAGGTGCGGCGCCTGATCGAGCGGGCGACGATCCAGATCAACATCTCGTTCGAGTCGCTGCGCGCAGATCGATACGAGGCAATTCGGGTGGGATCCGATCACCAGCGGCTCCTCGAGAACATCGAGACTTTCCGCGAGTTGGTGCGCCCCAACGGGGGGCTGGTGACCATCAACACCAATCCCATGCGGGAGACCTGGTCGGAGATGGCCGACATGGTGCGGTTCTGCGACGAGCGGGACCTGCACCTGTCGTTCAACACGGTGATTCAGCCGGCGGAGTTGTCGCTGCGTACGCTGTCGGGCGCCGAGCTGGAGGCCATCCACGGGTTGCTGGCCGCCGAGGACCTTGGCGCCGCAGCGTCGCCGGCGGCGCGGTGGAACCACGTCCAGTACGACAACTTCGTGGGCCAGGTCGCCGCCTGGGCAGTCGAGGCCGGCGGCCAGCTGGTGGCGGTGCGCCGTGGGCCAGCGTGATGTCGAGTTAGGACTTGCGCGAGTCCTTAGTCGGCGTCGGTCGCGGCCGCCCTGCCGATGCGGACGATGGTGCGCTCCACGGTGGCGTCGGCGAGTGCGAGGAGGCGGTGCCCGTCATCCCATCGGAGGTCCGCCGAGACGATGCCAGGTTCCACCTCGTCGGCGGTGAAGATGGGCGGCGGATCGGCTCGGGCGGCGATCAGCGCGTCGGTCGGGGAGCTGAAGGTGATCCCGATCTCGGTGCGCAGACCGAGATCCTCGGCCAGGTCCACGGGCTCGATGGCCCGCAACGTGGCGCCCCTGTCGATCTCGAACGTGACGAGGCGTCCATCGACCGTCGCGGCGCGCAGCACCTCGATCCGCTCGTCCATGCTCGGCGGTCGCCAGTAGTCGAACGCCAGCTGCACGCTCGCTTCCACCGTGGTCAACGTTCGCCGCTCGGCATAGCCCCGTCCATCGAGGTCGTAGCGGCGCTCCTCCACGGCGGCGGCCGGATCCCACTGGAGCACCATGCGCGCGTCGGGACCGACCTGAGATGCGAGCAGCGTGCGCACGGAGGCGCTGGCCCGGCCGATCCATCGGTCGACGTCGTCGATCGGGAAGAGGTCGAGCTGCCCGTCGGCCCGGACCGAGCGGATGATGAGCGCGCCGTCGAGGTCGAACACCACCCGCATCCGCGCGCCGACCTCGTCGTCGCGGTGCAAGCGGAGCGGCGCAGGTGCTCCCTCCGACGCGGGATCCGAGGAGGTGCTTGCCGTCAGCTGGCCGAGGTGCTCGTGGCGACCGCCCGCGGCACCGTCGCGCAGGGTCTGCTCCAACCGGGTGATCGACTGCTCCCACGTCGTGCGCCAGGGCTCGGGGAGCGTCGCGATCTCCGCGTCGCGCTGATGCATCTGTCGGACCACCTCGCCCAGCTCCAGAGGTGTCAGGTGGTGGAGGCTCATCTCCACCGGAGAGTGCACGTCGTTCACGTACACGGAGAGCGCTCGCTCGTGGGCCCAGGTGAGGTGGTCGGCGAACTCGTGCCAGTTCACCGTCATCAAGCAGTGGGCGATGTCGAGGCGGTTCCCATGGCGCCGCGCGATCCTTCCGAAGACGCCGAGGTGCTCGTCGAGGACGGACCAGCTGGCTCCGAGCCGGACCGCTTCGTACACCTCCGCGCTGGTTCCGTCGATGGAGACCACGAGGTGCACGCCCGGCCGATCGATGACCTGTGCGACCCGAGGGGTCAGGACGCTTCCGTTGGTCGTGATGACGCACGAGATGTCGTGGACGGCAGCGATCTCGAGCACCCGCAGCGCCTCGGGCATGAGGAACGGCTCGCCCCCGAACAGGTGGATCTCGTCGAGTCCGGGCGCGAGGGCCTCGACCTCGGCCACCTGTGCCTCGCCGAAGCGCCGTGGGAGCGCGGGACGGCCTTCGCGGTGCAGGCGGATCGACGAAGACCAGTCGCCGTTGCACATGGCGCACTGGAGGTTGCAGGAGTTGGATGGCGCGAGCTCGAGCCGGGTCGGCCCGGCACCGGGTTCGGGCAGGCGGTCGTGGTCGAACCGCACCGCATAGGTGGTCTCGCGCCCGCTGCGGCCGGCCCATGCGCAGTGGTCGCAGCCGAGGGACAGGTCGTCGTGCTCGATGGCGGTGCGGAGCTCCGCCAGGGAGCCACCCGTCCAGATCTCGTCGATCGTCTGCTCGGCGATGTTGCCGAGGACGCGCAGGCTCCGGCAGCAGGGACGGGCATCGCCGAACTGGTCGATGTGCAGCGAGGTGAAGGGTGCCCGGCACGCGAGGTCCGGTGCGTCGGGGGGGCGCGCCGCGGCCGCTGGCGGCTCGGGAGCCGGCGCGGGGGCGTCTGGCTCCGGCGCGCTGGTCGGGCCGAATCGGTCGCGCGCCGATCGGCGAAGACCTCGCGGGATCAGGGTCCGCAACGAGGCGACAGGCACCCCGCCAGGCTACCGGGAGATGCTCGCCCCGGGCCGATAGGACCGTCGCTCAAGTAATCGTGAGCGACTGCCACGTCACCCGTTCGAACACGGGATCGGCGAGCGCCGTAGCGACCCGCTCGCCCAGCACCGCATCGAGCGCGCCGGCGTAGTCGTAGCCCCACTCGTACGCGGCGAGCGCCTCGTCTTCGGGCTCGGAGAGGTGCAGCGCCAGCTCGACCACCAGATCGGGCCGCTGGCGGCCGTCGGCGGCGATCCGAGCCAGGTCCCCGAGGATGCGGTGGGCGTAGCGGTCGGCACCATCGAGCCCGATCATGTCGTCGGTGGTGACCAGGCCGTTCCGCTGGACCACCTTCCGCCATTGGGTGCCGAGCGCCCGCACGGCGAGGCCGGCGGGAGCCCACGACCGCGACGACGGGGTGCGCACGGCGCGGACGCCCCAGTCGCGGGCGGCGGATGCCGCGACGCCGCCGGTGGCCGGCCAGAGGTGGGCGTTCTGGTGGCTGTCGAGGTGCTCGATCGCGAGTCCGGCGCCGCGCATCCGCTCGTGCTGGGCCTCGAACTCCCGGCGGACCTCGGTGTGGTCGATGCGCCCGCTGGCGGCCCGCCGGAAGTACTCCCGCCAGGAGCGGTGCAGCCGGCCCTCTCCGTCGACGAGCGAGCGCACGGTGGAAGGGTCGCTTACCGGACGGTCGCCGCCGATGAGCGCGAGGTGGAGGCCGGGCCGCAGCGACGGCGTGGCGCGCAGCCGTTCGGCCGCTTCCTCGAAGCTCGGCGTGGTGACGATGACCGAGGCGGTGGTGACGATCCCGGCCTCGTGGGCGCGGAGCGCAGCGCGGCTGACGGCAGGCGTGAGCCCGTAGTCATCGGCGTTGACCACGATGCGCACGATGGGGCTCAGATGCCGTAGAGGGTGCGGGCGTTGCCGCCCGCGATGAGCCGCTGCTGGTCGAGGGGGAGCGGTGAGAGGGCACGTGCCAGTTCGGCGGTGCAGCCCGGGATCTTGGCGTCGGGGTGAGGGTAGTCCGTGGCCCAGATGATGCGGTCGGCTCCGACGAGCGGCGACGATGCCGTGAACGCGAGGGTGGACTCGTCGGCGTCGAAGCTGATCCAGCACTGGCGCCGGAAGATGGCCGAGGGCTCCTCCTTGAGCCACGGCACGTCCCACGGGAACTCCTTGGCGGTGTGGTCCATCCGCTCCAGCCACGGGACGATCCAGCCGCCGTTGGTCTCCAGGAACGCCACGCGCAGGTCCGGGAACCGGGTCAGCACCCCGCCGGCCACCAGGAACGTGAGGGTGTTCATCATGTCCACCGGGTTCCCGATCATCTGCGTGAAGAAGATGTTGTCGACGGCCATGTCGTCTTCGTCCTGGACCGGGATGGCCGAGGTGCCGAGCTTGCCGAGGCGCAGGCCCTGCACGGCACCGGGCAGGTCGGCGGACATGAGCGGATGGAAGCCCACGGGCAGCCCGGCCTCCGAGGCGGCGCGCCACAGCGGGTCGTAGACCGGATCGTTCAGCGGCTTCCAGTCGACCACGGGGTTGGGCCGGACCTGGACCCCGACGATGCCGGGTCGGCCGGCGACGCGTCGGATCTCCGCGGCCGCGGCCTCGGGGTCGCGCTGGGGCAGGACGGCCACACCGTGGAGCCGCCCACCGCTCTCGGCCACGTGGTCGGTCAGCCAGTCGTTGTACGCCTGGCACTGGGCGACGACGAGATCCATCGGGTGCTGGCTCTGGAAGCTCAGGAACAGGGTGGGGTAGAGGACGGACTCGCTGATGCGGTCGCGGTCCATGTCGCTCAGCCGGGCGCCGACGTTCCAGCAGCCGCCGGTCATCTCCGAGAACTTCAGCTCGCCCTTGTGGGACGCCAGCTTCTCCTCCTCGGAGAAGCCGCCCGCTGCGGTGAGGGTGAAGACGTTGGCGGCCATGCGAGCATCGCCGATGACGACCCACTCCTCGCCGTCGTCATCGATCTCGAGGTGGTACACCCGATCGCGGAACTCGGCGGACGCATAGTCCTGGAGACCGAACGGCGGCTCGACGATGTGGCCGTCCGCGTCGACGTAGTCGAGGTCGGGCAGGTCGGTGGGCGCGAGCGATGGCATCGGCCCAGTCAACAGCGTCGGACAGGGTTTGCCCCAAGTCCGAGGAGGGCGGCTCGCTCAGGCGGTGGGCCGTTGGGCAGCTCGGCGCTGCTGGATCTCGACCGTGCGCTCCCCGAGGCCGCGGTGCGAAGGGTGGTAGCGGTAGAACCACTGGATGAACCGGTTGTAGGTGTCGAGCGGCTGGGGCAGGGGGGTGTGGGCCTCGAGGTTGAGCAGCACCCGGAAGCCGTCGCTGTCGTTCCAGGCCTCGTGGTTGACGGCGAGGTCGAAGATGAGGCTCTGGCCCTCGACCCACGGCACCATCTCATCGACGATCCGGATGCGGGCGTCACCGTACTCGCCGGGGACGAGGATCGGCAGCTGGTAGCGCAGCGCCCCCTTGTTCGGCCCGACGTGCTCCTCGATGTGCGAGTGCGGGTCCAGGCCCGTGAACCCGATGCTGTTGATGCGCGGGATGTCCCGCAGCAGGGCGACCGTCTCCGGGAAGAGCTCGGCGGTCTCCTCGATCCAGTGGCCGCCCATGTAGAAGACGACGCCCCGCCACGCACCGGCGTCGTTGAGGACCACGCTTCCGCCGCGCTCGGTCTCCAGATCGAGCCCGGCCAGCTCGGCCACGTGGGGCATGGGGGCGGCACTCGCGGCGACGTACGCCTCGACCTCTCTGCGGATCACGTCGTAGCCCGCCTCGACCTTCGGGACCCAGTCGTAGGTGTCGTTCGGCCACACCGCCGGGTCGTCGGGGCGGAACCGGCGGATGAGGCGCAGGTTGACGTCGAGCACGGCGAGCAGCACGAACGTGAGGACCCGGCGCCCGAACCGCGGGATGGGGGAGAGGGCGGCATCGGTGCTGGCCTCCATCGACTTGGAGTCCTTCCAGAACCCCCGGATGCCGGTGAGACCCATCGTGGTCTTGGTCCCGGCGGTGGTCGCGCTCATCACCCGTGCTCCTCACCCTCGGTCGGAACGGCCAGAGGCGACCCTACCGGCACCGTGTGGTTCGGGGCACCCTGGGAGCCGGGAAGGGCGGCGGCTATCATCGCCGAGATGGATCGAGGGGGAACGGCGCAGGAGACGCCTTCCGCACGCCCCACCCTCGTCGAACCCGACCTGCAGTCCGCGTTCGATCGTGACGGCTACTGCCGCATCCCGTTCCTGGACGAGGCACGGCTCGCGGCGGTTCGCGGGGTCTTCGCCGACCTCGGTCGCGCGCCCGACGATCCCGGCGAGGCCGTCCACTTCGGCTTCTTCTCCCAGGACGCGACCTGGAAGCGCGAGGTCCGCGAGGCGCTGCGGCCGATCGTGGCTCCGCTGGTGGAGGAGCGGTTCTCGTCCCACCGGCTCGTGTACGCCATGTTCATCACGAAGTGGCCGGGGGACCGGAGCGCGTTCGGGCCCCACCGCGACCCCTGGTTCGTCGACGAGAGCCGGTACCGGAGCGCGACCCTCTGGTGCCCCCTGGTCGACACGCCGCCCGCGTCGGGGCCCGACAACGGTTCGCTGCACTTCGTCCCGGGATCGCATCGGCTCACGGACACGCCGCGCATCCACGACGCCAGCAAGCTGCTCTTCGAGGGAGCCCAGGATCTGATCCTCGACGAGTACGGCTTCCCGGTCCGCCTCCGAGCAGGCCAGGCCGTCGTGTTCGACAACGGGATCATCCACTACTCGTACCGCAACGCCTCGACCGCCCCTCGCACCGTCCTGGCACTCGGCCTGGTGCCTCGTGAGGCGGAGCTCTACTGCCTGCTCCCCGAGTCGGCCTCGTCGATCCGAGCGTTCTCGGTGGACGCCGACTACTTCATCGAGCACAACCCGTTCAGCATGGCGTACGGGCTCGGCCACTACGAGGCCGTGGCGCAGCTCCCCTTCGATCCTCCGCAGATGGGGGAGGACGCGTTCCGCGAGTGGTGCGACGATGCTGTCGCCCGCATGGACCCCGACCTCCGGTCCGCGCCGTTGCCGCGCCCCACCGAGGACCTCTCCAGCGACGTCTTCTGCTTCGTGTGCGGCGGTCGGGAGGGCTTGGAAGACCATCCCGATCCCGAGCACGCCAGCGTGATGGTCGTGTGCACGAGCTGCGCTGCGGACGTGGACCGGCGCTACTCCGACCGCGAGATCCCCGCGCCCACGCGCGACATCGGGATGGCTGAGCCCCAGCAGATCCCGCCGCGGTCGGTCGCCCCGGTGCCCGTCGGCGCCGACCCGTGGCTCGCCTCGCTCCACCGGGACGGGTTCGCGGTGATCGCTCCGTCTGACGATCCGGATCCGATCGGGAGCCTGGCTGCCGCTCTCGGCGACCCCGATCCGATCGTGCTGGACGGTCCGGCGGACCCGGTCGGTGGTGATCCGGCGCTCGCCGTTGCCTGGACGGTGGTCGACGAGGGCGCCGGACAGCAGGCATGGATCCTCGCCGCGCCGCCGGATCGCCTGGTGGAGGTCGCCCTCGTGCCGGGGAGCCATCGGGTCGACCCGGCGCCGCGCGGTCCCGGATTCGCGCCCCCGTGGACCCGTGACCCCGCCGTGCGCGCCTCCGCCCGTCCCGTGGCGGTCGGGCCCGGCGAGGTGCTCGTGATCGACCCCGCCCTGCTCCACCGTCCGCTCACCCGTTCTGCGGGCTGGCGCCGGATCGTCCTGGCCCTCCCGGGCGGTGCGCCTGGGCGCCACGTCCGTCGGCTCAACGACGGCCGTGCGGCTGTCTACGAGGTCAGCCGCACCTGGCTCGCCTCGGCGCCGTTGTACGGCGACGCGGCGCTACCCCCGGTGTGCCCGCTCGGAATCTTCGACGATGTTCCCCAGCACCCGGACCCGGCCTGCGTCCGCGGCGAGATCGCTCCGCGGGTGGCGGCTCCGGCTCCGCCCGACGACGCCGCTCCGGTCGAGCCGCCCGGTCGGCGTCGTCGCTGGTCGCTCGCCCGACGGGCGTCCCGCCGGGTCGCTCCGTGACCCCGCAGGCCGACGAGGTCCACGCAGCCGAGCCGCTCGCCTACTTCGACCTCATCCTCGCTGACTTCGATGCGGGTCGGGCCACCCGGCACGCGCACCTGGGCCACTGGGACGATCCCATCCAGCGGCCGACGACCATCCAGGAGGTGCACGCGGCCCAGCACCGCATGGCCGAGATCCTGGTCGACCTCCTGGACCTCCGAGACGGCCATCGGTTCCTCGATGTCGGCTGCGGTCTCGGCGGCACCGTCGAGCTCGTCATCGAGCGCGGCCTCGAGGTCCACGCGATCGGGGTCAACATCGACCCACGGCAGCTCGATCGGTGCCGGACGCTGGAGCCCGGATCCGCTGCCCACATCGACTGGGTGCTCGGAGACGGCGTCCACCTCGCGCTCGCCGATTCCTCGATCGATCGGCTGCTCTGCCTCGAGGCGCTCCCGCACCTCTCCTCCCGCCGAGCCTTCTTCGCCGAGGCCCAGCGCGTGCTCCGGCCTGGTGGCGTCCTGGTCGTCACCGATGTCCTGGTGGCCCCGGGGGCGGCAGCGGTCCTCGGGGTCGAACCGGCGGAGCTCGCCGCCCGCATCGACCAGATCCTCGGTCCGTGGCCGGAGCCGCTGGCCACGCTCGACGAGGTCCGGGCGGTCGCGAGCTCGGCTGGTTTCCGGGAGACGGTGGCGATCGATGCCACGGTCGCCACCGCGCCGTCGCACGCCCTGTCGTTCGAGGGGGTCGATCTCGACGCGCCCCACCCGTGGAGCGAGGTCCTCCTCGGCGAGCAGGTGTTCTCGCGGCTCCACGCCGCCGCGCTGATCGAGTGCCACTACCTCGCGTTCGTGCTCGACCAGGCCAGCGCGTGACGCAGCCGTCCTGGATGTGGCGGTGCCTCGCCGTCGCCGCCGCCCTGTCCTGCCTGGGGGTCCTCGTGGAGGTCCTCGCCCGGTTCGCCCTGACCAGCCTGATCACCCCGCGCCGCTCGTGGGGGTTGTGGATCCTGACGTCGGTGTGCCTGGGCCTGGCAGCCCCCGCCGCCGTCTCCCAGCTCAAGTCCGGTCCGACGGCTCGAGTCCGCCAGGCGGTGGTGGCCGGGTTCGGCTGCTTCGACGTCCTGGTCGCGCTGGCCGTCTGGCGCTGGCGCGCCGGCGGCGGCGACGAGTCGCTCGGCTCGCCGGTCGTGCTGATGGCGCTCGTCGTGGTCGCCGGGGCCCTCGTCCTCGCGGCGGTCCGCTCTCATCGGGACCTCCTGGATGACGGACCATCGGGGACCGTCGCCCGATGAGCACGGAGGCCGGAGCCCTGGGAGCGCCTTCCTCGGCGGTGGTGAGCCTGGTGCTCCCCGCATGGAACGAGGAGGATGGCCTCCGCGTCGCGATCGGGGAGGCCCTCGACGCCCTCGGTGCACTGGTCGACCGCGGGGAGGCGGGCGGCTTCGAGATCATCGTCATCGACGACGGGTCGACCGACGAGACCGCCGCAGTCGCTGAAGAGATCGCCGACGAGCACGCGCCGGTCCGAGTGATCCGCCATGCCGTCAACCGTGGGGTCGGCGCCGGGCTCCGCACCGGTCTGGACGCCGCCACCGGGACCCACGTGGTGTCCACGGACTCGGACATGCCGGTCGATCTGGCCGCGATCGGGCCGGCGCTCCGGCGCATCGATCAGGAGGGGGCGGATGTCGTGGCCGGCCGTCGCATCGAGCGACGTGACGACGGCACCCTGCGCTGGCTGGCGACCGGCGGGTACGACCTCCTGGTTCGCCTCGCCTTCGGCGTCCGAGTCGACGACGTCAACTTCGCCTTCAAGGTCGCTCGTCTCGACCTCCTCCGTTCCCTCGACCTGCGGAGCGAGGGTCCGTTCATCGATGCCGAACTGATCATCCTGGCGGTGCTCGGAGGACGCCGCGTCGAGGTGGTCCCCATGGTCTACCGCCCGCGGCGGTTCGGGGAGTCCTCGACCTTGAGCGTCCGGACCCTGGGCCGTCTGGTCCGGGAGCTGGTGGCGAACGTGGGCCGCCTCCGCCGCCTCCGCTGGCTGCGCTCGTCGCAGCGGGGTGCAGGCGGCGTCGTTCAGAGGAACGGGTAGAGCGCGGCGAGCCCTGCCAGCTTGACGATCCCGATCAGCGCGACGATCGGTCCGCCGATCAGCACCAGCAGCACGGCACCGCGACCGCGACCACGGACCCCGTAGCCGGCCAGGTCGGCGATCAGGCGCCCGATGTGCCGGATCAGCAGCATGCGTCGTCCTCGGCGCACGCGGCGTCCAGCTTCTCCCGTGCCTCAGCCCAGATGGCCTCGCCCACCTGGCGCGCGCCCTGCTCGTTCGTGTGGGCCGTGTCGTAGAAGATCGGGTCGTCGGTGTCCTGGAAGAGGGTGCTCAGGTCGATGACGCCGTCGGGGAGCTCGCTCGTGTAGCGATCCGAGACCGCCTTCCCGAACGAGGCGGTCTCCCCCCACCGATCGGCCGTCGGCTGATCGATCGTGGTCCAGGCCGTGGGCTGGTTGAACCACAGGGTCGGCAGGTCCTCGTCGGTCGCCAGCCGCTGGCTCGTCTGCAACGACAATCGGTACTGCCGAGCCGCGAGGTCGCCGACCTCCCGGGACCCGAGGCGACCGCTCACCTCCGGCTGGACGTCGAGTGCGTCCGCCCCGGACGTGAACTCGTACAGGGGGCGGAGGTACCGGTCGAGCTGGAGGAACAGGCCCGAATCGAGGTAGCTGACGAAGGTCTGGTCGGCCGCGTGGCCCTGGTCGTTCAGCGCGATGCGCGTGATGACCTCGTTGGCACCGTCGTAGAAGATGACCAGGTCCGGGCGCTCGTCGGTGGTGCCCAGCGCTTCCTCGAGGCGCCGTACCTCCACCCAGTGGGGGTCGCCGAGCTGGCCGAAGTTGGTGACGTCGAGCGCGACACCGTCGTCCCACGCGGCGCGCGCCAGCTCCGACGGGACGGTGTGCTCGTCGCGCTGGCCCTCGCCGAAGGTGGTCGAGCCGCCGAACACCCACACCACGGGCGCTCGGCACGACGGGTCCGCCGGAGGGGACCAGGTGACCCGGTGACCGTCCCGGATGTTCAGGTACCGCGACGTCACGTCGGGTTGCTCGTAGGTGTAGCTGCCGAACTCCATCGACGACCGCAGCTGGTCCTGTGCTCGGATCAGGTCTGGCCAGTAGTCCGCCCCCGCCATCGCCGGGGACGACAGCAGGCCGGGATCGGGCTCGGCGGCGCGGTTCCGGACCGCCTGGAACACCACGGCGAGCACGAGGAGGCACACGCCCAGCCGGACCACCGCTCGGGACGCCCGCCTGGTCCAGGGCCAGGTCCTCGGTGGTGCGGCTGGCTGCCAGGTGCGCTTCGAAGGCACCTCGGCATCGGCGGCCTCTGACCACGCCGATCGCGGCCGCGTCGGCGACCAGGTGGCATCCCAGCGAACGATGCGTCCGACGAGCCACGGCAGGGCGACGAACGGGATGGCGAGGATGGCGAACACCACGATGCCCAGGAACTCGCCCACCCGCTCCGAACCCCGGCGGGCGGCGGCATCGACGGACGCCATGCGCTCGTACCACCTCGCGGTCGCCAGCCCGAGCGCCGTCGCGCTTAGGACCAGGAGGTGGGCGAGCGGGGCACGTGGGTGCAGCGCGGCGATGACCGCTGCACCCACAGTGGCGCCGAGCACCGGTCCCACCCCCCGGAGCGCCGCCCGGCCGCGGTGCTGTTCCCACGCTGCGCTGACGCCGCCAGCCCCGATGGCCCCGAGCAGGATCCATGCGCCTGCGATCCGTCCTCCGGTGAGGGCGGCCAGGACGACGCCGCCCAGCACACCGAACACCCGGGCGGCGGTCGGTGGCCAGGTGGTCGGTGTGCACGAGACCGCCAGTGCGGCGACGGCGCCGCCGACCACGACGCCGACGGTCCACGCCGGTCCGACGAGTGCGAGCGACCGTCCGGTCGCCGGAAGTGCCACGATCGCGATCGCCAGGATCGATCGGAGCAGTGGCGTCGCGGCATCCCACCTGCTGGTGGTGGCGATCTCGGGGAACTGCGCCCAGGATCGGGCCGGCATGGCCTCGGGCCGTCCGTTCACCGGGGCGTCGATCCTGCCGAGGTCGAGGTCGAGGTCGAGGTCGAGGCCGATGCTCGGAGCGGGGTCAGGTCGATGAGCCGATCCTCCACCACGAGCAGGTCGAGGCCGGCGGCGATGGCGGTGCGGAGCGCGTCGGCGGGCGTGGCGACGATCGGTTCCCCCGCTCGGTTGAACGAGGTGTTGACCAGGACGGGGCACCCGGTCCGACGATCGAACGCCGTCAGCAGCTCGTGCAGATCGGGATTGGCGGCGGCATCGACGGTCTGGACGCGTGCGGATCCGTCGATGTGGGTGCAGGCGGGGATCGTCGACCGGGGCAGGTCGGCTCGCTCCATGAGATCGAGCGGCTCGTCTCCCGACGGGAGCAGGCGGTCACCTGCGATCTGGGCGGTGAAGGACATGTAGGGCGACGGCTGGTCCAGCTCGAACCACTCTGCCGTCCGCTCGGCGAGGATGGCGGGTGCGAAGGGGCGGAAGCCCTCGCGGCCCTTGATCCGGAGGTTGAGCTCGCGCCGCACCGTGGGAGGACGGGGGTCGGCGAGGATCGACCGGTGGCCGAGCGCGCGGGGCCCGAACTCCATCGCACCGCAGAACCACCCGACGACGGCGCCATCGGCGAGCCGCTCGGCCACGACGTCCGCTCGTTCGGCTGGGTCGGCGATGCGGGTGGTCGGGTGGTCGAGCGACGCTGCCCAGGCGTCGACCTCCTCGGGCAGCGGCCGGGGGCCGAGGAAGGCCCCCGCCATCTGGTCGCCGGTCGGAGCGGGACGGTCGTGGGCCTCGGTCTCGTGCCAGAACGACAGGGCGGCTCCCAGGGCGCTGCCGGCATCACCGGCGGCGGGCTGGACCCAGATCTCGTCGAAGGTGCCCGACCGGAGCACGCGACCGTTGGCCACGCAGTTCAGCGCGACCCCGCCGCTCATGCACAGGTTGGGCTCGCCGGTGACGTCTCGCGCCCGATCGGCGATCTGCTGGACCGCTCGTTCGGTCAGGTGCTGGACGGAGGCGGCCAGGTCGGCCTCCCGCTCGGTCAGCGGCGCATCGGCTCCCCGGGGTGGACCCCCGAGCAGGCGGTGGAGGGACCGCCGACGGAGAGCGCGCCCGGTGTACCAGCCGACCCGCCGGGCATCGACCGAGACGGAACCATCGGGGTGAAGCTCGGCGAGCTCGGCGAGGGCATCTGCGTATCGGGGGGTCCCGTACGGCGCGAGGCCCATGACCTTGTACTCGTCGTCGTTCGGCCGGAAGCCGCAGTACGCCGTGACGAACGAGTACACGAGCCCGAGCGAGTTCGGGTAGCGCAGCTCGTCGATGGTGTCGATCCGGCGCCCGTGGCCGCGGCTGATCGACGCTGTGGTCCACTCCCCGAGCCCATCGATCGTGATGATGGCGGCGCGGTCGAACGGCGAGGGGAAGAACGCAGCTGCCGCATGGCTGTGGTGGTGGTCGGCATAGCGGAACGCCGGGGAGCGGGTCGCTCCCAGCGAACGGAGCACGCGGTCGATCCGATACGCGACCAGCAGGTTGTGCCCGGCCAGCCGGGGAGCGTCGCGGGCGAACGACGCCCAACCCGAGGGCCCCATCCGCTGACGCGAGGCCAGGTAGCGGGCCAGGACCGCCATCGGTCGTTCGTAGAACACCACGGTGCCGATGTCGTCGGGGCCGATCCCCCCGATCGCGAGGCAGGAGGCGATCGCACGGGCGGGAAGGTCGCGATCGTGCTTGACGCGCGTGAACCGTTCCTCCTCCGCAGCGGCCACGATGGCGCCGTCCACCAGCAGCGCGGCTGCGGCATCGTGGAAGTCGCAGCTGATTCCGATGACCACCGAGGAGCGGTCGGGGGCGGCGGCCTGCGGATCCATCCTCTCCCTCCCCTCCTCCCGACAGCGACTGCTCATGGTACGGCACCGTGCCGTCCCGGCCGGCGCGAGGCGGCGGCGTCCGGCGGCCGCTCGGCGCTACCGTGCACGGGTGAGCGAGGGGAGTTTCGGTCGAGCCGACCCGGGGGGTTCGCCGCCATGGTCGCTGGCCACGGCGTGCTGGCTGGCCGCCGCGCTCGCCGCCTCCGTCGCGGTGGTGGCCGAGCTCATCCGGCGCCCCGATCGGTACTTCGTCAGCGGGGTCGTGTCGTTCGATCTCATGCTCGTCGCCGCCGTGCTCGCGCTGGTGGCCGCGGTGGTCGACCGCCAGCGCACCCCGGCACGGGTCGCGGGGACCGCTGGAACCGCGCTCGCGGTCGTTGCGTTCGCCGCCCGTGTGGGCAACGGACCGACCATCGCCTCGGTGCGGATCGTGGTGCTGCTGGAGCTGCTGGCGGCGATCTTGCTGGCGCTCCCATCGGCCGCCGGCATCCGGGTGGGGTGGCCCCGGCTCGTCCCGTGGGCGCTGCGCTCCGTGGGCTCGATGGCAGCCGCGTGGGCGCTGGCCATCGTCCTGGCCGACCGATGGGCGGGTCCGCTGGTGATCGAGGCCCGGGAGGTGGAGATCGTCGGGCTCCTGCTTGTGGCCGGCATCGGCCTGGTCGGAGGCGCTCGCGAGGAGCGCTGGCCCGTGGCCCTGGCCTGGTTGGTGGGTGTCGTCATCCGTCGGTGGTCGGGTGCGGACGGCGCGGAGGTCCTCTGGCTCGCACCTCTTGCACTGGCGACGGTGGTCGCGTGGGCCCCGCGCCGGCTGCGCCGCGCCGCTCGCGGATCGGCGGAGGCCGGTGCGGCGCGCCTCGGAGCGGGCATCCGGTCAGCGGGCCGCCGTATCAGGCTGGCGGTCGGCCGGGTGTGGGGTGCCCTGCGCCGCGAGCCCAGCGCTTCGGTCCACACGGTGCCGACCCGGTCGTGGGCCGACCTCGGCGTCCGCGGTCGCTGGCTCGCCGGCGTCCTCGGAGGTGCCGCCGTGGTGGTGGTCGCGTGGACCGTGGTCCACGGGCGGAGGGTCGGCTGGTACCCGATCGGCGACGACGCGATCATCGCCACCCGGGCCGGTGACGTGGGGGGCGGGCACACGCCGTTGGTGGGCATGCCCACGACCCTGGGACCGTCCGGCCCGCAGGGCCTGGAGATCCACCATCCGGGACCCCTCCAGTTCTGGCTCACGGCACCGTTCGTTCGACTGCTCGGCCCGGCGGTGGGGGTGATGGCCGCCGCGGCCGCCATCTGGTTGGCGGCACTCGGTGCCACGGTGTGGGCTGCGTTCCGGGCCCGGGGTGCAGGGGCGGCGCTGCTCGCCTACGGGGCGGCGCTCGTCGTGGCCCTCACCGCGGCATCGGGGGTTCCGTTCGAGCCCCTCAACGCCCACGTGCCGATCCTGCCCCTGTTCGCGACCTACGTGCTGGCGTGGGCGGCGATGTCCGGCGTCCGGTGGGCGCTGGTGTGGGCGGTCGGGCTCGGGAGCCTCTGCATGCAGTCGTACGTGCCGGTGGCACCTGCCGCTGCGGTCGCGATCCTGGTGGCCGGGGTGACGGTGCTCGTGCCCCGTGCCCGGCTCGCCGGATCGGGCCGACCCCGGCGCGTCCTCCTCGCGGCGACGGGACTGGGTCTGCTGGTGTGGTCCGGGCCGATCCTCGACGCAGCCGCGAACCAGGGCGGCAACATCCGGATGCTGCTGCGCACCGAGCACGCCCGCGTGGCAACGGTCGGGCCCGGGGGTGCGGCTCGGGCGCTCCTGGGGCTGATCAGCGTGCCTCCGACCTGGCTCTCGCCGGGTCCGTTCCGCGTGGACGACGCCAGCACCTACCTCGACCGCGGCGTGGTCGCCGGTCTGGTGGTCCTGGCCGGGACCCTGGGGGTGGTCATCTGGCGCTGGTCCTCGTGGGACCGCGGTCTGCGTCGCCTGGTGGCGCTCGCATCGATCGGGCTGCTCGTCGGCGCGGGCACCCTGGCCCGGCTGCCTGCTCAGTTCGTCTTCGTGTACCAGGTCTGGTGGGTGGGCGCGGTGGGGGTGGTCGCGTGGTTCACGGTCGCCGTCGTGGTCAGCGACGAGCTCGCACGGCTGCGGTCCTGGCCCTCTGGCGTGGCCCTCGGTACCCGGGTCGCGCTGGTCAGCGCCGTCGCCGTCCTCCTGCTCGCCATCGCCTGGCCGCGCGACCTGGCGTACTACTCGCAGGTCGCGGCGGGCTCGCAGCGGGCCGCCCAGGATCTCGCGGACGAGCTCGGATCAGGGCCGGGCAAGGGACGGCCGATCGCCGTGCTGGCCGACGGGCGGTCGTGGGAGCAGGTGATCGCGAACGGTCTGGCGATGTCGCTCGCAGCCCACGGTCGCGACATCCGGGTCACGCCCCTCCTGGGCGAGCACTGGGGCACGTTCCGGCTCGAACCGCAGGATCCGTCGGATCCGGTGCTGATCGTGAGCGATGGGTTCTCGCCCGGAGGGCCGGGAGTCGGCCGGCCGATCGCCCGGTTCGAGCCCGAAGGCTGGTCCGAGGAAGCGGCCGATGCCACGGCCGCTCGCGTCGCCGGGTGGGCGCGGCGCCACGGCCCGATCGTGACCCGCCTGGGGTTCGGGGGGATCAAGCGATCGGTGGTCCACGGTTGGGATCCCGACCTCACCTGCAGCGAGCTGGACGAGCTGAAGCTGGGCCAGCGGACGCTGGACTCCCTGCCGGACGGAGCCATCGCCCAGCTCTACCTCGAGGGCGTGGTGGTGGAACCGGCGCTTCCGCCCGACCTGTTCGAGGCGGTCAAGGCCGATCTGCTCGCCACGCCGACCGAGGTGTGGCTCGCAGACGCCGCCGAGGCGCAGGGCGCCATCGATGGGCCGATCGCCCAGCCCTGCACGTGAGCACCCGGCTCGCGGTCCGGTTCAGCCGCAGAGCTCGCCTTCGCGCTCGTTGATCAGGCGATACGCCTCGGGACCTTCGAGCAGCGCATCTGCTGAGAGCGCGACGCTCGACGCCTGCGTGTCCCACCCGGCTCCCTGGAGGGCCACCAGGTAGTTGCTCAGGCCTTCGTCGAGCGTGGCGAACGCGTCCGCCAGGTCGGGAGGAAGCTCGGCGGCACGGTACGCGGCCAGCGCCGCCGAGAGATCGGCGGCGAGCTGGCGGACCTCGGCGGGTGGCTTGCCCTGCATCGCGGGGTAGGCCGCTGCAGCCGCAGGCAGGCCGCAGATCGCCTCGTCGCCTTCGAAGGTCGGGGACCCGCCGGTGATCAGCGGCGCATCGTCCTCGGCCAAAGGCCGCCCGCCGGGGTCGATGCGGGAGATCACGCCGTCGGTGCGGAGGACGTACACCTCGTTCTCGGAGCCGACCGCGAACGACACCGTCTTGGCTCCCGATGGCAGGGCGAGGGTGCGCACCTCGGCCGGCTTGCCCTGCTCCATGCGGATGAAGCGGATGGACGAGGAGCAGTAGTCGCCGACGACCAGTGAGCCGGCGAGCTCGGGCAGCGCCTGGTCGCGCATCACCGGGCCGCCCACGATCGCGCAGTGGTCGCCATCGTGGTGGACGACCGCCACCGGGAAGCGCATCCCGTCGGGCGGCAGGCCCCGCGATCGCTGGTACCCCTCAGTCAGGTCCCAACCGAAGTCGACGGGGTCCCCGTCGTCGCTCGGCTCGAGGAGGTCGATCTCCTCCCAGCGGGACTGGCCCACATCACCGATCCACGTCGAGCCTGACACCGGATCGGTGAAGAACCGCCAGGGGTTCCGCAACCCGAACGCGACCGTCCGGGGCTCGTCCGCCGACGCGGGGTCCGCATCGCTCTGCCCGAGGCCGGAGTAGGCCAGGATCCGGCCCCGGATCGAGTCCGGGGTACGGGCCCGGCCGGCCGCCTCGTTCAGCTCGCCTCCGTCGCCGACCGACACGAGCAGGGTCCCATCTGCGCTGACCTCGATCTTCCCGGCGTTGTGGATCTTGGTCCCGTCTCCGATCGTGACGAGCGTCGTCGGGGAGCCGGTCACCGCGCCCTGATCATCGAGGGCCAGGCGGACGACGTGGAGCTCGTAGGTCTCCTTGTCGGCGTAGCTGACCAGGAGCGCTCGATCGTCCGTGGTGAACGCGGCGTCGAAGGCGCCGCCCTCACCGTCGGTGGTCACCTTGCTGCGAAGGTCGAGGAGGGTGGTGGTGGTGCCGCCGGGACCGCGCCGCAGGACCCGGCCCTCGCGCTCGACGATGTAGGTGGCCGGGTCATCGGGACGCGTGGCCAGCCCGGTCGCTGGACCGGACACCTCGGCCACCTCGACCAGCTTCGCCCGGGCACCCTCGAGGGTGCCCGCATCGGTGGCGAGCGGCGTGGCGGAGCGGGCGACCTCATTCGGTGGGGTGTCGCTCCCGCATCCGGCGAGACCGCTGGCCACGACGGCCAGCGCGGCGATCCCGAGGAGCCGCCGCCGTCCGCCTGCGCCGTGCTGAGGCCGGTGTCGTGGCTCGTCCCGCGGTCGCAGCGGTGGGTGCCCACCGGGCGAGACCGAGACCATCGCGGCAGCGTAGCCGTGGCCCCATCGCGGCTGACATCGCCCGGATCCACGTCGCGAACCGGCAGCGGCCTCCGGTGAGCGGGCGGACGGGGTCAGCTCACCACGCTGAGCGCCGTGTCCAGGTGCAGCCCGACGTGATCTCCGGCCCGACCCCGCACCCGCAGCGGTCGGCGGGCCTCGCTGATGATCTCGCCGGAGAACTCGTCCACGACGATGAGCACGACGTCGAGGATCCCGGGCCGCAGGGTCTTGCAGCCGATGGTGGCGGTCAGCTCCCAACGGCCCGCCGAGGCGAAGAGGTCCTCGCCGGTCGAGATGCTCTCCGCGGTGAGGCTCCGGTCGTACACCTCGTTGGAGTCACCGGACCGAGCCCAGTCGGGCGTGAACGGCTCGGCGATGCAGAGGTCGACTCGGGCGCCGGGGACCGGGCCGCTCGTCTCGAGCTGGGCGGTGACCGTTACGGTGCCCTCGCGAGGGACGCTGCGAGGGTCCAGCACCATCGTGGTGAGCCCGGCAGACCCGTCGAGGTGCGCGTCGTGGTGGCCAAGCGGATCGGCCTGCTCCAGGTCGGTGCCTCCGAAGCGCCCGACCACCTCGTCGGCCGGTCCGGAGTCCACGACGCGGCCGTCGGCCAGGACGACGGCCCGTTCGCACACCTCGGCGATCACCCGGAGGTCGTGGGACACGAGGATGATGGTGGTGCCGGCGGCGTGCAGCTGCTCCATGCGCTCGAGGGCGCGGTCGCGGAACTCGGCATCGCCCACCGACAGCATCTCGTCGACGAGCAGGATGTCGCTCGGCACGTGCGATGCGAGCGCGAAGCCCAGCCGGGCGACCATGCCGGTCGAGAAGTGCTTGATCGGCTCGGACATGGCGTGGCGGACCCCGGAGAAGTCGACGACCTCGTCGTAGATGGCGTCGAGCTCGTCGCCGTGGAGTCCGAGGAGCTGCCCGGCGAGGAACAGGTTCTCGTCGGCGGTGAGATCGGGGTGGAAGCCGACGCCGAGCTCGATCATGGACACCAGCCGGCCGGTCACCTCGACGGTGCCCTCCTCGCCGCTGGTGATGCCGGCGATGACCTTGAGCAACGTGGACTTGCCGGCACCGTTCGGGCCGATCAGCCCGATGAAGTCGCCGGGTGCCGCCTCGAAGTTGACCTGGTCGAGGGCGAGCTTGCCGTTCGGGCGCAGGGGGAGGGGAAGCGCTCGCCGGACCCGGCGGCGCTCGATGTCGTCGAACCGCTTGGTGAACTCCTCGATGCGGATCACCGCAGACTCGAGGTGCTGGGCCGGAACCGGCGCCGCGACCTCCGTCGGACCCGCTGGTCGCCACCGGTGCTCGATGGGAACCCGGAGGAACGGCTTTCGCCGTTCCTCCCCACCGAGGTCGAACGATGCGCTCGCCCGATCGAGGACGTCGTTGCCGGCGAGGAGCGCCGTCGAGACGCCACACACCCCGCGGCCGACCGCCTCGATGGGGTCGGTCACGACCCGGAGCGTGACCCGGTCACCGAGGTCGGGGGGCAGCGGTGCCGTGCTGGCCGCCCACGGCCCGAACGGTGGGAAGGTCAGCGTCGTCTCGAGCGCGATGCCCGGGCGGTCCCGAGGGACCTGGAGGTCGACCTCGAGCTCGAGGCGGTCGCCCGTCTCGAGGGTGGAGGTCACGACGTGCAGCCGTTCCACCGTGGCGCCGCCGATCGTCGGCTCGGCGCCTTCGGCCGGCCTCATCTGGCCGATCGAGACGAGGTAGTTCGGCACCACCACCGCGGGGTCGCCGTCGTCGACGACGCGGCCGTGGTCGAGCACGAGCGCCCGCTCGCACAGCTGCGTGACCAACCAGAGGTCGTGGCTCACGAACAGCACCGTCGCGCCCTCCGACTGGAGCAGGCGCACCCGTTCGATGCAGCGGGCCTGGAACTCGCGGTCTCCCACCGCGATGGCTTCGTCGATGGCGAGGATGTTCGCCTCGCCGTGGGTGGCGACCGAGAACCCGAGGCGAGCGGCCATGCCCGTCGAGTACTGCTTGATCGGCTGCGCCAGGGCCGTGCCGGTGAGGCCGGAGAACGCAGCCACCTCGTCGATGAACGTGTGCACCCGGGCGGACGGGATGCTCCGGAGGGCGGCGGCGAGGCGGATGTTCTCCCATCCGGTGAGCTCGGGGTGGAAGCCGACCCCCAGTTCGATGATCGCCGCGAGGGTGCCGTGCACGCTGACCCGGCCCCGGGTCGGCGCGTGGATCCCGGCCAGCACGCGCAGCAGCGTGGACTTGCCCGCACCATTGTCCCCGATGATGCCGATCGCCTGACCCGGAGGGATCACGAGGTCCACGTGGTCGAGCGCCATCGTGCCGGTGCCCTCCACGACATGGACCTCGCCGCGATCGCCCGGGATCGCTCGGGCGAGGTTCGAACGGCGGTACGGCTCGAACCACTTGTCGACCTCGGCGAACTCGATCGCCCCGATCTCAGATGACATCGGTGATGCGGTGCTCGACCGCTCTGGCGTACCAGAGGGCCAGCCCGAGGGCGACGAAGCCGCCGAGCAGGTGGGCCAGGTACCAGCGGCTGTCGGGCACCTCGCCGCGCAGGAGCGCCTCGCGCACCCCTTCGATCGCCGCGGCCATGGGGTTGAGCGCCACGAGGAACGGGATCCCGTCGAGGAACGTCACGCCGTACACCACCGGCGTGGCGAAGAAGCCGATCTGGAGTGCGAGCCGGATGCCGTGGGTCACGTCCCGGATGAACGTGTTCAGGATCGCCAGGCCGATCCCCAGCGCGAGCGACCAGGTGATCAGGATCGTGAGCGGGATGACCACCGAGAACGCAGCGAGCCCGGGCCGGATCCCCTGGACCAGGGCGAGGACCATCAGGCTGGTGAGCCCGAACGCGAGGTCCACCCCCGCCGCGCACGTCGCCGCCATCGGGATCACCTCCCGGGGGAACCAGATCTTGCTGATGATGTCCGCCGATGAGACGAGCGACGGGACGGCGACGTTGAGCGCCGATGCGAACGTCTGCCAGATGACCAGCCCAGCCCACGCGAAGGTCAGGTACGGGACGCCATCGCCGTCGACGTTGGCGCTGTGCGTCAGGATCACGCCGTAGATGGCCAACAGGCCCAGGGGCGTGACGATGGCCCAGAGCACGTTCAGGATGCTCTGCCGGTACCGGGTCTTGTGCTCTCGGACCACCCAGCGCCGGAGGATGGGCCAGGTCAGCTGGAGCCTTCCGATGAGCGACAGGTCCATCGGCGACGTCGAAGCTGGCACTCGTGCGAGTCTAGGTGAACCGTTCCCGAGCCAGGCCGAACGTCGTCGGCGCGGTGGCATCGAACCATCCGGGTCGGCGATGATGGGACCTGTGGAAGCCGCAGGGGGCGTGGGGGAGCGCGTGCTGGAGCCGATCATGGCTGGTGACCCCTCGCCTGCCCCCGTGCGCGACGGGTTCGGCCTCCGGATCCTCCGGTCCCTGCTCGTGGGCTACACCCGCCTCGTTCGGCGCGTCGCTCCCGCCGGTGCGATCTGGGACGTCGGACGCTTCTTGGGCCTGGGGGCGCTCGAAGCCGGGTGGATGTCCGTGCGAGACGAGTTCGACGGGCTGGAGCAGGCGAGGGCGCGGCACGAGTTCGAAGACGTGGCTGGGATGGACCTCGGTCTGGAGGGCTCGTGGCAGGCCCACTTCCTCGTCGAACAGGGCCAGGCGCTGCCCGCCGCCGCCTCGTGTCCGGCCACGATGGCGCTGCTGTCGCAGATCCAGGGCCTGCGCGGCGCCTACTTCTCCGTGATGGGCCCCGGAACGCTGCTGCGGCCCCACGCCGGACCCAACGCCTCGATCCTCCGCGCTCACCTCACGCTCCGCACGCCGGAGCCGATCGGCGCGGCGGGGCTGGAGGTCGACGGACGCCGCATCGAGCACCGTGCCGGCGAAGCCTTCGTGTTCGACGACACCTACCTCCACAGCGCCTGGAACCGAGGTGCCTCGGAACGGGCCACGCTGATGCTCGACCTCCAGCGGCCCCTCCCGGCCTGGTTCCGTCCCCTCGACGCTGCGGTGCAGGCGCTGTGGGGTCTCCACCCCGCGCGGCGAGGCGGCCTGGCCCGCCTCATCGAGCTCGACGCGGCGAGGAACGGTTGAGCACGACGACGGTCAACGCGGTCGCCCACGACCTCGACGAGCTCGGCTACGCCGTGGTGCCCCTGCTGACATCTGCCGAGGTGGACGCCCTCCTCGCCGACTTCCGCACCTGCCATCCCGATGGCGGCAGCGGCTTCGAGACCGACTTCGAGCGAGACGATGCCGGCTTCAAGGTCGGCGTCTCGGAGCGGACCGCCTGGGTGTGGGAGCGGGTCCGGGACATCGTTCCCGGCTATGCCCCGTTCATGGCCAGCTACCTCGCCAAGTGGCCCACCCCAGACAGCGATCTTCCGCTGCACGCAGACTGGTCGTACGTCGACGAGTCCGTCCATCCCTCCTATGCCGTCTGGGTGCCCCTGGTCGACACGGGACCCACGATCGACAACGGTGCGCTCGCCGTGGTCCCGCGCAGCCACCACCTCGTCCGTTCGTGGCGCGGCACGGCGACCCCCGCGTGGTACGAAGCCGGAGCGGAGGGCTTCGTGGCAGCAGCGGTCGAGGTCGAGGCGCCAGCCGGCTCGGCCGTCGTGTTCGACAACCGGCTCCTGCACCACTCGCCGCCGAATCGCACCGCGTCGGTGCGCCCGGTCCTCGCCGGGGCGTTCGCACCGGACGGTGCCCAGCTGATCCACGTGGTGGGCGATGGCGATGCACGGGGTCGGATCCTCGAGGTGGGTGCCGAGTTCTTCCGGGACCACAACCCCTCCGGCCTGCGCCAGCAGCGGCCGCAGGTGCCGTCGGGGGCACCCGAGATCGACCTGGTCGAGGGTGGTTACGACCCCGTCTCCCTCGCAGCAGATCACGGGGTCGACGACGCCGCCGCGTTCGCTCGGCGCGCTGACGGCGGACCCTGCCTCCGGTGGCCCGAGCCCTCGGAGCCCAGCGCCATGGTCGCCCTCCGTTCCGTGCTCGGCTCCTCGGTGGACCTCCGTTCGCTACCGTGGGCCCCCGACGTGGTGGATGCCGATCCGGCAGCAGCGATCCATGCGCCGCTGGTGGTCGCCGGACGCCCGACCCCGCTCGGACGAGCGCTGGGAGGGTCCCTCCTCTCGGACGCACCGCCGTGGGCCGAGGTGCGCCTCATCCGCCTGCGTCCGGAAGCGGAGCTCGAGGTCGGGGTCCTCCCCGGCAGGACCGATGTCACGGTGATCGGCTTGGAGGTGGACGACCCCCCGGTCCTAGTCGTCGGCACCGGCTGGTCGGCGCTGGGCGCAGGGGACGTCGCGCGGGTTCCCGGGGGGCAGCTCCAGGTTCGCAACCGGGCGTCGCGCCCGGCCGCTCTGCTGGTGGCCACCGGCACGCCAGCGGACGTCGCCCCCACCTGGATCGGCCGCTTCGCGCCGTGGGCCGCGCGGTTCGCGCATCGGGCCCCGGGCCCATGGGACCTCGCCGTCGAGCTCACGGAGGCGATGGCGTGAGCGCTCCCGTGCAACCAGGTGCACCGATCTTCGCCGACCCCGCGCTCGACGAGGCGTTCAAGCGCGACGGATACGTGGTGATCGAGGGCTTCTGCGATGCGGACGGCGTCGAGCGGCTCGTGGAGGCCTACGAGGAGCTCGGACCGGCTCCCGGGGATCTGGGGGAGTACTGCCACTTCGACTTCCAGAGC
>Ga0116151_10001208_pt1 | contig 24089 bp, 20 predicted proteins | sample AD_UKC117_MetaG_FD_89893 | JGI IMG/M metagenome (GOLD analysis project Ga0116151, IMG submission 89893) | Active sludge microbial communities of municipal wastewater-treating anaerobic digesters from Hong Kong - AD_UKC117_MetaG | ecosystem: Engineered > Bioreactor > Anaerobic > Digestate... | reverse complement strand
GGCAGGTGGCAAGCGGCACATTGCCAACCAGACCTTTGCGGGTGAAATATGGAGCAGCGGTGGAAAAAGGGCTTGCCCTGCTTATTCCTGCCATGGAGGGGATGGTGGAGGGGAAGATAAAATGCCGCTGGCATGCCCTGCAGTTGCTTGACAGGGCTTGGGAAAGGGAAGAAGGGGCAGCACAGTTTCCCTTTTTAAGGATGGGTGACAGTCAAAAGCTTTTCCCTGTTCTGGCCTTAACCGGACAGATGTTGCGGGAAGAATACACCGATGATCACAGCCTGCGCGATCATATTGTTACTTGCATTGTGGCCCGGGCTGAGGAGATTGCGCAAAATGTAACGCGGTATGGAAAAGAGGATTATAACAGTACAGATCGCAGAATCGACCGGATTCTGACCTCCCGGGCGGGGGGGATTCCAGTTATGCTGGTGCTGTTGGGGATCATCTTCTGGATTACCGTCAAGGGAGCCAACTTTCCCTCCCAATGGCTGGCGATGGGATTCTTCTGGGGACAGGAGCGCCTGACCCAGATCTTTTTATCTGCCGGCTGGCCGGAGTGGCTGTACGGGCTGTTGGTTTTGGGCATTTATCGTACCCTGGCCTGGGTCGTATCGGTTATGCTGCCGCCCATGGCCATTTTTTTCCCTTTGTTTACCTTGTTGGAAGATCTGGGATACCTGCCGCGCATTGCCTTTAATCTGGATAATTATTTTAAGCGCGCCTGTGCGCACGGTAAACAGGCCCTCACCATGTGTATGGGATTCGGATGCAATGCGGCTGGGGTAATTGCCTGCCGCATTATTGATTCGCCCCGGGAACGACTTATTGCTATTATTACCAACAATTTTGTACCCTGCAACGGGCGCTTTCCCACCTTAATTGCTTTGGCTACCGTTTTCATCGCCGGCGGACTGGGAGGCACCGGCCAATCATTGGTGGCTGTGCTGAGTATCCTGGCGGTCATTGTTTTGGCAGTGGTGATTACCCTTGTGGTATCCAAACTATTGTCGCAGACGATATTGCAAGGCATGCCTTCCTCTTTTGCCCTGGAACTTCCTCCTTACCGCAAACCACAGATCGGCAGAATTATTATCCGTTCACTCTATGATCGGACTCTGTTCGTGCTGGCCCGGGCCTTGGTGGTGGCCGCACCGGCGGGCATGATGATTTGGGTTTTTGCCAATATAAATATTGGCTCTCTCAGCATTTTACAGCACGGGGCCAATTTTCTGGCGCCCTTTGCCCATTTAATGGGGCTTGATGGATTTATTCTCATGGCTTTTATTCTGGGTTTGCCTGCCAACGAGATCGTTCTTCCCATTCTGGCGATGAGCTATCTTTCCGCTGGTCAGATGATGGAAATCATCAGTTTGCAAGCCTTGCGGGATCTCTTTGTCAGCAACGGGTGGACCTGGCTGACGGCAGTATGTACGATGCTGCTGTGTCTGAACCATTTTCCCTGCGGCACAACCCTGTTGACCATCCGCAAGGAAACCGGCAGTTTCAAATGGACGCTGGTGACCTTTGCAATAACAACCGCTGCCGGAATTATTCTTTGTTTGCTGGTTGCCCAGAGTGCTCGCTGGCTGGGACTGGTGTAAATGGTTGGTCTTGCAGGAGCCGGAGAAGGTTTGCCAAAAACTGTTCCCGCCCTGTTTGCATGCTATCCCAGCGTTCCCGGGTATCCCTTGAAAGTACGGCCGCGGCATCGGTCCCGGCAAATTCACTTAATTCATTTTCATACAATACTGACCAGTGATCAATCATTGTTGGGTTTACTTCCAGATGGAACTGCAGCGCCCAGATATGATCGTTGTACAAAAAGGCCTGATTGCGGCATACTGTGCTGGTAGCCAGAAGGACTGCTCCCGTTGGCAGGGAGAAGGTATCCCCGTGCCATTGAAAAACCGGTAACTCGTCCGGCAGCCCCAAGAACAGCGGACTGGATTTTCCTTCACCAAGAATAGAGATGTGTGACCAGCCGATTTCTTTTTCCGGGTTGGGACAAACCTCGGCTCCCAAGGCGCGCGCAATGATTTGTCCACCCAGACAAATGCCCACGGTGGGAAGATTATTCGTGGCAGCTTCGCGGACCAGTTCCTCAACTTTATAAAGATAAGGGTAGATGTTTTCCTCATAAGCACCCATGGGCCCTCCCAGGATGATAAATGCCTGATAGCCGGCAAGATTGTCCGGCAAGCTGACGCCAGCCATGTCCATACAACGGATGTCCAGTTCCCAGCCGCGCGCCATGAGGGGATCATGGAATAATCCAAGGCCTTCCGCCGATACATGCTGTATCACCAGTAATCGCATCTGATATATCCTCCTTCTATCGAAACAAATCCAGGGTAACGATGCGAGAATCCGGACAAAAATGATAGAACCTCTGCATTACCCGGACACTTTGCTTAGTTTGGGTCTGGGCTTGGTTTGCCTAGCTGTATCCTGATTATACTCCATAAGCTACCGCCTACTACAGTCCGCCGCCGATGTATCATGTATACTCAAAATCGCGCTCCAAGCGCCGGGCTGGCAAGAGACTGCAAGGCAGATTTTGCTGCTTCTACTGCTGTGGCACGGGTAGAATGGCGACACAATTGGATGCAACGCTTGATGAGTGCTTACTTGCAACTGGCCGTTTTTATTTTCTGGGTGATGCGGTATTAATGATAAGCTGCCGAACGCTTTTACACAAAATTTACAATTGCTGCAGTTGATTTTAATACTCCCCATGATGACAGTTAACAATCGGTTGATATGCTGTGAATGAAGAAAAAAATCGATGTAACAAAGGGAGGATTATTGAGATGAAAAAGAATTTTGGCAGGATTGTTTTAACCGGGATTCTGGTACTGGCGCTGCTGGTTGTGACCGGCTGCGGCAAGAGCAATGACGCAGGAGAGCAAGGCAGCGACAGCGGGAAACTGTCCGGAACGATTACCGTAGCCGGGTCCACTTCCGTGCAGCCGTTTAGTGAAGTGCTGGCGGAGGAGTTTCAAGCTGTCAACACCGGCGTGACAGTCAATGTGCAGGGAGGCGGTTCCAGTCAGGGTGTAGAGGCTGTTATCTCCGGAGCAGCCCAAATCGGAGCAGCATCCCGCGATCTCAAGGATGAGGAAAAAGCCAGGGCCAATCTGGTGGTTACCCCGATTGCGCTGGACGGTGTAGCCGTCGTTGTGAATCCGGCCAACAAAGTCAGCGCACTTACCGCCGAAGATATCAAGAATATTTACATTGGCAACATTAAAAACTGGCAGGAACTGGGCGGAGAAGATGCTCCCATAACCATCATTTCCCGGGAAGAAGGTTCGGGTACCAGAGACGCTTTTAGTGAGATCGTTTTAAACAAAGAAGATATCGTGAAAGATGCCATCATCCAGAATTCCACGGGAGCAGTAAAAACCGGCGTGGCTGGCGACAAGAATGCCATCGGATATATTTCCATGGCCAAGGTTGATCAAGCTGTTAAAGCTTTGCGTGTAGATGGTGTGGAAGCCAATGAAGCCAATGTAAAAAACGGCAGCTACAAAGTGCAAAGACCGTTTATTTACATCACCAACGGTGAACCGCAGGGATTAAGCAAAGCTTTTATAGAATATGTTCTCAGCGATGAAGGACAAAGTATCATCAGTGAAGAGGGTGCGTTTTCGATTCAATAGCCAGGCAGGTTGAATATTCACAACCTGCCGCCGGAGACAACCACAAGTTGTCTCCCTTTGGCAATGATCCTGAATGAAAGTGAGATAAAGCGATGGAAGAAGCATTGCAAAACCAAAAAATTAATATATTGGCTCCAACCAACCAGCTAAGCGCAAATCATTCCCACAGCAGGCGACGCCGTGGGGAAAAAGCCATCGAAAAAATACTGGTGCTCTGTGCCGCCATATTTATTCTGGCCATATTTCTCATCACTTTGTTTATCTTTGCCAAAGGAATGCCGCTGATTGCCAAAATCGGGCTGGGAGATTTCTTGTTTAACACCCAATGGAGTCCGACCAAGGGGATGTATGGTATTGGCAGCATGTTTATCGGTTCCGTTTTGATTACCTTGGGGGCTTTAATCTGGACAGTACCGCTGGGGCTGAGCACGGCCATCCTGATGGCGGAGATTGCGCCGCCGCGAATCGGCACGATCCTGGGCAATTTGATCAATCTGCTGGCAGGCATACCTTCGGTTGTTTACGGATTTATCGGCTTGATTGTGATTGTTCCCTTTATTCGTGAAAATTTGGGCGGCAACGGTATGAGTTTGCTGGCCGGAGCGATTATTTTGGGAATTATGATCTTGCCCACCCTCATCAATATTTCCCGTGATTCACTGCTGGCCGTGCCGCGGGAATATAAAGAAGGATCGTTGGCGCTGGGAGCGACGCATTTTCAAACCATCAGCAGAGTCATGGTGCCGGCAGCCAAATCAGGAATTATTACCGCGGTCGTATTGGGAATGGGCAGAGCCATCGGAGAAACCATGGCTGTGGTTATGGTAACCGGCAATGCGGCGATCATCCCCGGCAGCATCCTTGAACCGGTGCGTACCATGACCAGCAATATTGTTCTGGAGATGGGCTATGCCAGCGGTGATCATCAGACTGCCTTGTTTGCTACAGGGATGGTATTGTTTGTTTTTATCGTCATTCTGAATTTAAGTATCAATTTATTCGCCAAAGGAGGACAGGGCATTGGACGTAACTAAGCAAAAAGATAAAATCATCTATGCTTTGTTCTGGCTGTCGGGACTCATTATCGTAGCGATTTTGGTCAGTATCATTGGTTACGTGATGGTGAAAGGCATTTCCTCCATCAGCCTTGCGTTCTTATTGGAGGCGCCCCGTCGCGCCGGCGCCCAGGGAGGGATATCCACCACCATTGCAGGGACAGTCTATCTTACCGTACTGGCTTTGCTTATCGCTGTACCGATCGGGGTGGGCGCAGCCGTCTATCTGGAAGAATATGCTCACAGTCAGAGCAAATTCGCTTCTATCGTCAATCTCACCGCCGAAACCCTGGCCGGCATTCCTTCCATTGTGTTTGGACTGTTCGGCTTCGTCTTCCTGGTCATTTTTCTCGATTTGGGCTGGTCATTGTTGTCCGGGAGCATCACTGTGGCGATCATGATTTTGCCGACGATTACCCGAACTGCCCAGGAAGCGATCCTGACTCTGCCGCGTGAATATCGTGAAAACAGTCTGGCGCTGGGGGCCAGCAAATGGCAGACGATTTGGAAAGTGATTTTGCCCTTTGCCTTACCGGGCATCGTCACCGGCATCATTTTATCGATCGGCCGCGCTATTGGTGAAACCGCAGCCCTGATCCTGACGGCCGGCAGTTCGCTGGGAATGCCGATGTCAGTCTTTGATCCGGCCCGCACCATGTCGGTCCATCTGTACATGTTGGCCATGGAGGGTATATCCATGGATAGAGCCTTTGGGACCGCTTTCTTGATCATCATTCTGATTCTGATCATTAATTATCTGGCCAATCTGAGTTTGCGTAAATTTTCGCAGGCCGTGCGCTGAAGAAGAGGTGGAAAGATGGAAAAAACGCTCAAAATGCAAAGTCAGAATTTGCAGGTATTTTACAATCAATATCAAGCCCTGCAGGGCATAAACATGGATATAGAAGAGAATAAGGTGACCGCTCTGATTGGACCTTCCGGCTGCGGCAAGTCAACTTTTCTGCGCAGTCTGAACCGGTTAAACGAATTGATCGAAGGCACCACGATCAAAGGACAGATTTATCTGGATCAACAGCCCATTTACAGCAGCGATGTGGATGTGGTGGCCCTGCGCAAAAAAGTCGGCATGGTCTTCCAAAAACCATCGGTGTTTCCCATGTCCATTTATGACAATGTTGCCTATGGTCCCCGCATTCATGGGATAAAGAACAAAAGCCGGCTGGATGAAATCGTGGAAAAGAGCCTGAAGGCAGCCAACTTGTGGAAGGAAGTCAGTGATCGGCTCAAGAGTCCGGCAGCCCGGATGTCGGGCGGTCAGCAGCAGCGTCTCGTAATTGCCCGCGTGCTGGCAGTGGAGCCGGAAGTCATCCTGATGGATGAACCCGCCTCGGCTTTGGACCCCATTTCCACGACCCGATTGGAAGAGTTGATTGGGGAACTAAAGAATCATTATACAATTGTGATTGTGACCCACAATATGCAACAGGCCGCGCGGGTTTCTGACTATACCGGATTTTTTCTCAGCGGCGAGCTGATCGAGTTTGGCAAAACCACCGAAATCTTCGTCAACCCCCTTGACAAACGGACGGAAGACTATATCACCGGAAGATTTGGTTGATCATACAAAGGACAGGAGGTTAAGGAAAATGGTCGTTGACAATCTGGACATCGAATTAAAAAAATTGAAAGAAGAAATTTTGAAAATGGGTCGTCTTCTAGAAGAACAGATTTTTAAGGCAGTCAAATCGTTGGTTGACAAAGATATTGAAATGGCCCAAGAGGTGATTGAGCGTGATGATATCATGGATGCCATGGCTGTGGAAATTGAAAATAAATGCCTTCAGCTGATTGCCTTGAAACAACCCATGGCCCGTGATCTGCGTTTTATCGGTACGGCTTTGCGGATCATCGTTGACATGGAGAGAATGGCCGATCACGCTGAAGATATTGGTGAAATCACGATTCGTCTGCATGATCAGAAATATATCAAGCCGCTGATCGATATTCCCCGCATGGCCGAAACCGCTGAAGGAATGGTGAGAATTGCCCTGAAAGCTTATGTCGACGGCGATGTGGATTTGGCTATGAGTTTGGTCGGGATGGAAAAGTTGTCTGACGAACTGTATGAACAGGTCTATCGGGATCTGCTGCTGCATATGATGCAAGATGCCAGAAACATCCCCCAGGCAACTGATTTGCTGCTGGTCGCCGGCCACCTGGAACGCATTGCTGACCATGCCACCAACCTGGCAGAAATGGTGGTTTATAATGAAGAAGGCAAGCGAATTGACATCAACGTACTGGCCCGCGCCTGATGTTACACCGGGACGTTCTTTTTGGAACAGGCATTCCTGCAACAACAATGTTTCACGTGCAACATTGTTGTTGTAATAATAAAGTTATTACCTGCATGGTTGCCGGGACTGAGGAGAATGCGCAAAACCTATTGCGATGATCAAACCGGGCTGCTGATTGACGGGGAGTAACCCCGCCCAGGTTTTCTTTTTCGGGATGAGAAGGAAATGCGTCGCAAGTATAGAAGTATTACTCATTCCTAGAAAAGGGGGCGGGCCAAGTGGATGCCAAAAAAAACACGGTCAACAAAGTGACGGTCAGTATTTATAACGAAGATTATGTGGTTAAGGGCAATGAAGATCCGGAATATATACAAATGCTTGGTTCCTATGTAGATCGGCGTATGCGCATGATCGGCCAGAGAAACCACCATCTCTCGACCAGCAAGGTGGCTGTTTTGACAGCGCTTAATCTGGCGGATGAGCTCAACAAATTACAGGAAGACTATGACCAATTGATTAAGGCCTTGGAGGAAGAAAGAAAAAATCGTCTCGGACAATCATAACCAGCAGTGCAATAAAGATATAGGAGAATGATATGACGAAAAACGGATTGCAGATTGCCAAAGGAGAAAACGAACTATATATTCTGCCTTCCATGGCCAACCGCCATGGCTTGATTGCCGGGGCTACCGGAACCGGTAAAACCATTACGCTGAAAGTGCTGGCTGAATCCTTTAGTGCAACCGGCACGCCAGTGTTTCTTACCGACATCAAGGGAGATCTTGCCGGGATGTGCGAACCGGGGGAAGATAGTCCCAAAATGCAGGAAAGAATTAAAAAACTGGAGCTCGATAATTTCAACTATCATGCCTTCCCGGTACAATTCTGGGATGTGTTTGCCCGGCAAGGTCATCCCGTACGTACCACCATCTCTGAGATGGGGCCGTTGCTTTTATCCCGTTTGTTGGGCCTGAATGATACCCAAACCGGCGTTTTAAATATTGCTTTTAAAATTGCCGATGACCAGCAGTTGTTGCTTCTCGATCTGAAAGATTTAAAAACCATGCTGGTCTATGTGGCGGAAAACGCCGCCGAATATACAACGGAGTACGGAAATGTTTCCAAACAGTCCATCGGTGCCATCCAACGTGCCATTCTGGTCATTGAAGAACAGGGGGCGGATCAGTTTTTCGGTGAACCAGCCCTGGATATTTATGATTTGCTGAAAACAGACCGCGATGGGATGGGTTATATCAACATCATGGCCTGTGACCAGCTATTTCATTCCCCGCTGCTGTATTCGACATTCCTATTGTGGATGCTTTCCGAGCTGTTTGAAGAACTGCCGGAAGTTGGCGATCTGGACAAACCCAAGATGATCTTTTTCTTTGACGAAGCTCACCTGCTTTTTAATGACGCTCCCAAAGTGTTGCTGGAGAGAATTGAACAAGTGGTGCGCCTGATTCGTTCCAAGGGCGTAGGCATCTATTTCATTACCCAAAATCCGGCCGATATTCCCGACAGTGTTCTGGGGCAGTTGGGCAATCGGGTACAACACGCCCTGCGGGCCTTTACGCCGAAAGATCAGAAGGCCATCAAGGCGGCCGCGGAAACGTTTCGTCAAAACCCCAACTACAAAGTGGCGGATGTCATTACGGAACTGGCGGTCGGCGAAGCCCTGGTCTCATTTCTGGAGGAAAAAGGCAGTCCTGCGATGGTGCAGCGGGCTTTTATCCTGCCTCCCCGCAGTTTGATGGGACCCATTTCAGAGCAGAGAAGAAGTCAGGCCATAAACCAGTCAATCATGTACGGCAAATATGAAAAAACAGTTGACCGGGAGTCTGCCTATGAAAAGCTGCAAGCCAAAATGCTGCGGGAAAAAGAAGAGGAGCAGCGGCAGGAAGAGCAAGCGGCAGCGGAGAAAGAGCGCCAGGCTGCAAGCCGGTCAAAACCGGGAAGAAAATCCGATACGTTTGTTGAACAAATGACCAAAAGCGCTGTCAATACGGTGGGACGTCAGATCGGCCGGGAACTGGTCAGAGGTTTGCTGGGGTCATTGCTGAAAAGATAAGACAATAAAGAATCCTTCAAGCATTCGATAAAGAAATGGGTTTACTGGCCGTGGCTGAGCGGCTCGTAAACCCATTACGGTTTTATTGCGTCTGTTGCCAAGGCGTTGTCATTTAGAATTCCTGGGCGGCCGCTTTGCTTTCTTCCCAGATCAATTCCAAGATTTCTTTCTTTAGACCGATAAATTCCGGACGCAACGTCAGGCTGTGATCGCGGGGACGTGCCAGGGGAATGGAGAGCGTCTTTTTGATGCTGCCCGGCTGTCGGCTCATCACATGCACTGTATCGGCCAGCAGAATCGCTTCGTCAATATCGTGGGTAATGAAAAGCACTGTCTTGTGATCGGTTTCCCAGATTTGCAGCAGCAATTCCTGCATGACCACGCGCGTCTGGGCATCCAGGGCTCCGAACGGCTCATCCATCAGCAGCACCTCCGGGTCATTGGCCAACGCTCTGGCGATGGCCACCCGTTGTTTCATCCCGCCCGACAATGCTTTTGGGTAAAGTTTGGCGAATTTCAGCAGGCCGGTTACTTCCAGATAGCGATTGACCCTTTCCTGCACTTCCTGCTCGGGCATTTTCTTTTGCCGCGGACCGAAAGCCACGTTGTCTGCCACATTCAGCCAAGGAAACAGCGTATAGGCTTGGAAAACCATGCCTCGGTCAGCACCCGGTCCGGTAATTTCCGTATCGTTTAAATACGCTTTGCCGGCGGTGGGATGTTCCAAGCCGGCAGCGATCTGCAGCAGAGTGCTTTTTCCGCAGCCGCTGGGACCGACAATAACAGCGAACTCGGACTGTTCGACCTGCATGTTGATGTCTTCCAACGCCTCGACCCTTTTATCTCCGCTGCTAAAAGTTTTATATACCCCTTCAAATAACAGCATTTATTGTCCCAACCTTTCATACCACGGAAAAAGAACTTTGGACAGGGTTTTAAACAAATAATCGGTCAGCAGACCCAGACAACCGATGATGATCAGGCCGGCAAAAATACGATCCGTCTGCAAGAAACGCTGGGAACGCAAAATCATGAATCCCAGTCCTGAATTGGCGGCGACCAGTTCCGCAATGACCAGATAGGTCCAGGCCCAGCCGATACAAATGCGCAGATTGTCCATTATTCCTGGCATGGAGGCCGGCAACAGGACTTTGGTATAGATGGCCGAACCGTCCGCTCCCAAAGTACAAGCAGCCTTGAGTAAATCGCCGGGAACAGTGCCTACGGTGTCCTGCACCATCAGTACCAGTTGAAAAAAGGTCCCGACAAAGATGACCGCCATTTTTTCAAAATCACCGATTCCAAAATAGAGAATCATCAGGGGAATCAATGCAGAAACGGGCAGATAACGGACAAAGCCGATGAAAGGGGCAAAAAAACCCTCGGTTTTGGTGTTGGTCGCCATTAAAATGCCCAAAGGAATGGCGATGATGGCTGCGGCAAAGAAGCCGATCAGAACCCGATAAAGGCTTATCAGGGTGTAGGAGAGCAAAACGCCTTCCTGCCACAGTTCCCGAAACGCTTCTGCGACGGCTAATGGTGTCGGCAGGAAGACCGGATTAATCTTGAAACCGAAAGAGAGCAGACACCAGGCGGAGGCGATAAGAACCAGGGAAACAATTTGCCAGGTAAGTAATTCCTGATTTTTACTTTTGCTGTTATGGTAGAGATTCAAAAAGGTCCCCCCCAACTGGAATACCTTTTTGATTATACACTTAAACGACAATCAACGGCCAGAAAATCTGGCCGCTGAATCGAAAAATCATCTCTGTCTGACGAGCAACACCTCTATTTTGCTGTTGCTGCTTCCACAAAGGTCGGGTCAATAATCTGCCGGGCATCGACCGCTTCCTTGATCACACCTTTGTCCAGCCAGAAACGGCTAGCCATGCCGGTGAGAGAATAGAGCGTGTTCTCGGAGAGCGCGGCATTGAAGAAATCACGATTCTCTTCTTTCCCCATAAACTGAACTCCCTTAGCCATATCAGCAACTTCTTCCTTGCTCAGCGCCAAAGCCTTGGCCATGATTTCATTGCCTTCATCAGGATTCTGCTGGTACCAGGCGATGGCTTCATTCCATGCTTCCACCAAGCCTTGCACCGCTTCCGGATGGGCATCGATGAAGTCCTGACGTACTGAGATTACGTCGACAATATAACCGGGAAAATCCTTGCTGGATACCAGTACGTGGCCGCCCTCGCGTTGGGAAGCTTGCGTCAGCCAGGGTTCCCAGGCGACGGCGGCGTCCAGTTTGCCGGCCACAAAGGCTGCCCCGGCATCGCCGGCAGTCATTTCCTGAATATCGATTTTGCTTTCATCGACACCATACTTGTCGAGCACGGCCAGGAAGAAGAAGTAACTGGTTGAAGCCTTGTCCAGACCAACAGTTTTTCCTTCCAAATCCTTGGGGGCACTTATCTGTGCCGAGGCAATGATGCCGTCGCCGCCATAGGACTGATCCATACCCAGCACAAATTTGATCGGTGCACCATTGGCAAAATGAATGATCTCGCGGTCGACCACGTTGCCCAGTGCCTGGATCTGGTTGGCGGTAATGGCAGCGGCATACTGAGATTCATCTTCGATAATAACCATTTCCGGGGCGATATTATGGTTTTTAAAGAACCCTTTTTCCTGGGCGATATATAGCGGAGCATAGCCAACCCAGGTGCAATGTCCGATTTTAAACTGAACCGCCTGATCTTCAGCGGCAGGCTGGTCCTTTTGTCCGCAGCCGGCCAGCAGAGTAAGACTGAACAACAGAATAAAGAGCGTTACCAATGATTTTTGTGTGATACTGCCTGACTTCATTTTTTTGACCTCCCAATGCATGATTTCTTAAAGTTTCAATGATGTATTCGCCAATAATATGCAAAATCCTTCTCTGGTTTAAATCTCTATACTGTTAATCCTTCACCATGGTAAATCGAATTTGCTGATCAAGCAGCTGGAAATTGACAAGGTAATGGGATTGATGCATAATGGCAATAATATCAAAGTAATAAAATACTCTCCGAGATTATTGACCTAAGGAAATCTCTATGGTTGATGGTCCGATAGGGTGTATCGGGAAACGGATACGCCTCCCGCTGGAAAGGAGATGAGATGAAAGAAATAAAATTGATATATGGTTCTGGTTTGTAATCTGCAGACAGAACCCTTTTTTATGGCTATGATTAGAGGAGGGATTGGAATGAAAATGAGAAACCATAAAACATTATTGGTATTGGCTGTGTTAATGGCGTTTCTGTTGACCATGGTGGGCGGCTGTGCCCAAAAAGAGCCTCCGGCTCCTGAACAAAGCCAGCAGCCTCCGGCCAAGGAACTGAAACTGGCGACCACTACCAGTACCCAGGATTCAGGACTGCTGGATGCAATTTTGCCGGAGCTTGAAAAAGATATTAACTACAAAGTCAAAGTCATCGCGGTTGGCACCGGACAAGCCATTGAAATGGGTGAGGCCGGAGACGTCGACGTGATTCTGGTACACTCCCGGGCGGCAGAGGACAAGTTTGTAGCAGACGGCTATGGCGTAGACCGGCGCGACGTTATGTACAACGATTTTCTGATCATCGGACCGGCGGAAGATCCGGCCGGCATCAAAGGCAGTACCGATATCATAGCAGCTTTCAAGACCATTGCTGACAAACAGGCAGTATTTGTATCCAGGGGTGACAATTCAGGAACCGATAAAAAGGAAAAAGGCATTTGGACCAAGGCAGAAATGACCCCCGCCGGAGCATGGTATATAGAGACCGGACAAGGCATGGGTGACACCTTCCGCATGGCCGATGAGAAAAAGGCTTATACTTTGATTGACAGAGCCACCTATCTGGCGCAGAAGGATAAATATAAACTGGAACCTATAATTGAAGGCGACAAGTCCCTGCTCAATCCTTATGGCGTCATCCCGGTCAATCCGGAGAAATTTCCCAATGTGGATTATGAAGGGGCAACCAAGTTTGCCCAATGGCTGACATCCGAAAAAGGGCAGAAGATGATCGGCGAGTTTGGCGTAAAAGAATTTGGCCAGCAGCTGTTTGTACCGGACGCCAAATAATTGCTGCAATGTAATGAAACTATTCCGGGAGGTTGGGCGTGAACATATTTGTAGAGGGCATTAAGGAAGGCGTTTATCTGATCTGGCAAATGGATCCCGAAATCATCCAGGTTACCCTTCTGTCCTTGCAGGTATCCCTCACCGCCCTGCTTCTTTCCGCCATGTTGGGTATTCCTACCGGCGCGGCCCTGGCCTTGAAAAAGATTCCCGGGAAAAGAATCTGGCTGAACACGATTTATACACTGATGGGTCTGCCGCCGGTGCTGGCAGGCCTGTTGGTGTATTTGCTTTTAACCTACCGCGGCCCACTGGGTCAGTTCGAGCTGTTGTTTACCCCGTCTGCCATGGTTTTTGCCCAGGTTTTGCTGGCCGCGCCGATCGTTTGCGGGTTAACGGCGCGAGCCGTCATGGCGTTGCCACAGGATGTGTATGACACCGCTGCTACGTTGGGAGCGTCCCGGCGTCAGGCGTCAGCGACGATTATGCGGGAAGCACGCATCGGCATTGTGGCGGCTCTCACTACTGCCTTTGGTCGGGTGATTGCCGAAGTCGGAGCGGTCATGCTGGTGGGCGGCAACATTCGCTGGAGTACCCGGGTGTTGACAACCTCCATCGTGCTGGAGACCCGGATGGGCAATTTCAGTACCGCGATTGCCATTGGTTTGATTTTATTGAGCTTGTCATTCCTGATCAACTTGCTGATCTTAAAGCTGGAAAAGAGGACCTTGCGTTATGACAACACAATTCAAATTACATAATGTCGTCAAGCGTTACGGCAGCCGGACGGTACTGACCATCGATCAGCTGGCGCTGCCGGAAGGCAGGATCTATACGATCATGGGCCCCAACGGTTCCGGCAAAAGTACGTTGCTGCGCATCATGGGGCTCCTGCTGGTTAATGATGAAGGGGAACTGGAAGTGTTGGGCGAGAAGGTCAACTGGGAAAAAGAGCAGTTGCTGCAGCTGCGGCGGCAGATGTCCATGGTGACGCAGACGGCCTTTATGTTCCAGGGCTCGGTAGAGTACAATGTGGCTTACGGATTAAAGGCGCGTAACATGAAATCTCGCCTGATCCGCGCAAGGGTTGGTGAAATGCTCGAAATGGCCGGCATGTCAGCCTATCGGGAAGCGGATGCCCGAACCCTGTCGGGAGGAGAACGTCAGAAGGTGGCGCTGGCCCGGGCCATGGCAGTCAAACCAAAAGTATTGTTCCTGGATGAGCCGACTTCCAACATTGATATGGCCAGTGCAGCCGAAATAGAAAAATATATTCGTGCCATCAATCAGCAACAAGGAACGACCATTATTTTAGTAACCCACAACCTCTTTCAAGCCCGCCGTTTGGCTGATGAAGTGATATTCCTGCATGAGGGGCATATCATTGAGAGGGGCAGCGCCCAATTCATCTTTGATGACCCGCGTGATCAGAGGACCCTGGCATTTCTGCACGGAGAAGCGGTCATGCAATAGTTTTCTTATCCAGGCAGGCAACCAGCGGAGATTTTATGGCAATGATTCCGAGATTGCAGGTGGATGATACCCCGGCAATCTCTCGGGTGGAGTTGTTCAACCGGAACAGCTCTATTTTTTATGCCCCAAGACAAAAGAATAAAGCGGTGCCGGCGGCTGAATACTAAACATGTGATCAAGTCAGGGGGTTATGCCATGATCAGTTTGTTAGGCTTTACCTTAAGAGTGGCAGGAATGTATTTTCTGGCCATGATTATGATTCGCATCTTGGGCAAGCGGGCGCTGGGCGAACTGGGACCGTTTGACTTTGTGGTCATGACCGGGGTGGGTGATACGGTTATTTCGGTTGCGCTGAACAAGAACATGCCGCTGACAGACGGGATCATTGTTCTGGCAACGCTGGCTTTTCTGGAATATGCGGTAGGTTTTTTGAGCTTGAAAAGCGGACGGCTATCCAACATCATCACCGGCAAACCGGTGGTTTTGATTGAAAATGGCAAGATTATCAGAAAGAATCTGGCCCGGGAAAAATTCAACGTTGATGATTTGTTGCAGGAACTGCGCAAAAGAGGGGTGCGAGAGATCGGTGAGGTGGAAAGGGGTATCCTGGAAGCTTGCGGCGGCTTCAGCGTCATCTTGAAAGAAGGGGAGGAAACTGTCAGACGCAAGGATTTGGGATTGAAAAAACAACCCGCCAGTTCCTTGCTGACGATTGATCCCATCCCCCGCAATGAAATTTTTGCCCAATTGAAGCAGGAGGTCGATGAGGAGCCAGGCTATGATTTGCTGGCAGGGATGGCCAATATCGAAACGCAATTGCAACAACTGAACGAACGAATGAGTGTCATGGAACAGTATGTTAAAAGCTAAATCCACTCTGTGTTATAATAATGACAAAAAAGCGGAGGTTGTTATGAAGCTTGCCGAAATCTATCGCCTGGCGGTGCAGTTGGGAAAAGAAAGTGATATCCGGGGCGATTATCTGCAGCACTTGCTGCAGGAAAATCAACGCCACTTTGGACAAATGACCGCACAGGAGCAATATTTTTTTGATTCACAATCATTGGAAAACCCCTTCAATGATACCCGGATTTTGGTGGGCAGCGGAGATGAAGAGATCGGCAGCATTTTATGCGGTATCGACATGGAGACCCAGGAACTGCTGCTGGCCGATCGTCTGCGCGAACGGGGCCGCCGCATTGATATGGTTTTGGCTCACCATCCCGAGGGGATCGCTGAAGCTGAACTACATGAGGTGATGCAAATGCAGGCGGATATGCTTGAAAAAATGGGTGTCCCCATCAACATCGGGGAAGGTTTGATGGCCAGCCGGATGGGCGAAGTGCGGCGGGGTCGGATGCCACTTAACCATCAACGGGCGGTGGACGCAGCCCGGCTGCTGGACATCCCTTTTATGTGTACGCACACCGTGGCCGACAACCTGGGCAGCCGTTTTTTGTATGAAAGGCTGACCGAGGCGGAAGTCGTTACGGTGGATGATATCATGGATCTGCTGCTGGAAATCCCCGAATATATTGAAGCGCGTCGCCTTAAGGCAGGTCCGGCGATGATCGCCGGCAACGGCAAACGACGAGCCGGAAAGGTTTTTGTCAAATTCTCCGGCGGCACAGCGACTTCAGAAAAAGCCTACGAGCAACTGGCCCGTGCGGGGGTTGGAACCATCATTGGCATGCATATGCCGGAGAAACATCGCGCCGCCGCTCGGGAAAACCATATCAATGTGATTATCGCCGGACATATGGCCAGTGATTCCCTGGGGATGAATCTGCTTCTGGATGAAATCGAAAGCAGAGGGGTGGAAGTCATTGCGTGTTCAGGTCTCATCCGGGTGAGACGTTTTATTGTTGATGAAATCGATGATTGATCCGGAGGTTATGTGAATCAAATGGAATTATTAGCCCCGGCAGGAAACTGGGAAGCTTTCCTGGCGGCGATGAGAAATGGCGCCGACGCCGTCTATATGGGCGGAAAAAACTACAGCGCCCGCCAGTCAGCCGAGAACTTTGACCTGGAGCAGATTGGCCGGGCAGTGGAGTATGCCCATTTGCGCGGCAAAAAAGTATATATGACGGTCAATACCCTCATTGACAACCAGGAGTTTGACGGAGCCCTGGAGTATCTTTTCCAATTATACCAGCGCCAGGTGGACGCGATCATTCTTCAGGATCTGGGTTTGGCGTCAGCCTGCCGCAAAGTATTGCCGGAATTGCGATTGCATGCCAGTACCCAGATGACCATTCACAATGCCGATGGCGCAGCCTTCATCCGCGATCTCGGTTTTAAACGCATTGTTTTGGCCCGCGAACTGTCCGCAGACGATATCCATCTTATTTACCAGCAAGTAACCAACATCGAACTGGAAACATTTGTCCATGGTGCCATCTGTTATAGTTATTCAGGACAATGCCTTTTCAGCAGTCTGGTTGGGGGGAGAAGCGGCAACCGGGGGCGCTGCGCCCAGCCCTGCCGCCTGGGATATCAGTTGCAAAGCAGTTCCGGGAGATATCATGTTGATGCAGCGCAGATCGGACGTTATTTGCTCAGTCCGGCGGATCTCTGTCTAATTGAATATTTGCCTGAATTACGGGACTGCGGGATTCAGTCCCTGAAAATTGAAGGACGGATGAAACGGCCGGAATATGTGGCGGTTGTCACCCGGGCCTATCGCGAAGCGCTGGACTTGATGGAAGACCGGGGGGAACGGCCCCAACCGGAAGCCAAGGACAAAATGTTAAAGATTTTTAACCGTCGCTTCAGCAGCGGCTATTTTATTCCCGCGCCGGCTGACTTTCTCAGCACCCGGCGGCCCAACAACCGCGGTGTGTTTGTTGGTCGGGTCTTGTCCCAGGACCAACGGCTGCAAACCCGCATCAAGCTAGGCGAAAAGGTGCAGCGCGGGGATGGACTGGCGATATGGGGCAACAAAGGCAAGAATCCGATTGTACATGTAAAAGATATCCTTGTTGATGAGAAACTGCAAAATGAAGCCCAACCCGGGGATATCATCACCGTAACCCTGGAAGAAAGAGTATCACCGGACGATCGCGTTTTTAAAACCCATGATGAGCAAATTTTGCAGGAAGCCATAAAGAGTATTCGGGATGAGTCGGACCGAGCCGCGGTCGATGCCGAAGTATATTTGCAGTCAGGCGAGCCGTTATTGCTCCGATTACTGGATGAGCAGGGCAATCTGGCCGAGGCCCGGACGCGGGCGGCGGCCCAACCGGCTCGCAGCCAGGCGCTGGATGTAGCAGTGCTGCGGGAAAAACTGGGTCGTATGGGCAATACTCCCTTTGTGCTGCGTGATTTGACCATCACCGGGAACGAAGCGCTGATGCTGCCCTTCAGTGAACTGAATGAAGTGCGCCGGCAGGCAGTCGAACAGTTGATGGTGCAAAGACTGGCGAGGGTTGCTTCGCCAACAGTATCCCACCATAAATATGAACAGCGCCGCAGCCAGCTTTTACCGTTATCCACTGCTCGCAATCATTATTTGCCGATGCTGAACGTAGCCGTATCCAGTTTTGAGCAAGCCCGCGCAGCCTTGCAGAACGGCGCCGATCAGGTACTGCTGGGACTGGAAGGGTTGGGCAGCGGCAGGCGACCGGGGAAAAAACAAATCCGGGACTGGGTTGCACAACACCCGGCGGATACCGATAAAATTGTTCCGGTCCTGCCGCGCATCCATCTGCCGGGAGATCCATATAATGGTCATGATATATTGCAAACCGGCTGCCGGAAAATCATGGTCGGAAATTGGGGAGATCTTCATTGGGCGAGCACCCAGGATGTCCAGACGATGACCGATTACAGTTTGAATGTGTTTAATGCTTACAGCCAGCAAACCCTTCAAACCAGGGGGGTTGTTTCGGTCTGTCTTTCGCCGGAACTAAACTTCAAACAGTTGCAAAGCTGGCCGGATTTTGCTAAAGTCGAATTGCTGATCCACGGACGATTGCAGTTGATGGAGTCGCAGCATTGCATGTTGTGCACGGCGCTGGGAGAAGAACCCGGTCATTGTCACGCCCCTTGCCGGCGGGATGAGTTTAGTCTGCAGGACGAAAAGCAGTATGTATTTCCGGTGGCAACCGATGCGGACTGTCGTTTTTATGTATTCAATTCCCGCACCCTGTGCATGATGGAAGATTTACCGCGTTTTCTCAAGCTGGGCCCGCAGGCACTGCGCATCGAAGGCCGGCTGATGAACGAGGCGGAGCTGGCCCGAACCGTTCGGTTATATCGCCAGGCGCTGGATCAATTGGCGCATGACCGTACGCCTGATTTGACTGATCTCGCCCGACAACTTCCCGGAGCGGCTCAGGCGTTTACCAAAGGTCATTACTATCGAGGAGTATTGTAAATGGATCGGGAGACATTAACCAAACTGGAATTTGACAAAATCCTGGCACAACTGGCCGCATTGGCCTATACCGCCGGTGCCCGGGAGCGGATTCGGCAATTGATGCCGTTGGCTGACCTGACACTGGTCAATCTGCGCCTGGATGAAACAGCGGAAGCCATGGAGTTGCTGAGATTCGGTGAACCCGGCTTTTTAAGCTCGCTCCAACCCGTTGGGCAGCATTTGCAAAAGTCACGGGTAGCAGGCATTCTGTCACCCGCCGAGCTGATTGACGTCTATCATTTGCTGCGCGCCTCGCGATTGGCCATAAAATATACCGCGACACCGTCCGCCCGGATCTTGAAAAACATCGGCAGCGGTTTAACGGAAAATAAAACCCTGGAACAGATGATCAGCGATGCAGTGGACGAGGATGGAACGATTCGTGATGACGCTTCCTCAGCTTTGCGCAGTATCCGCAAGCAAATCGAAACCAGTCGTTTGCGGATCAAGGATTACTTGCAGAATTTTATCCGTTCCGGCAACAACCAGAACCTGTTGCAGGATGCGCTGGTAACAGAACGTGCTGGACGATACGTGGTACCGGTCAAGCAGGAATATCGCAATGAAGTAAAAGGCATCGTCCATGATGAATCAGCCAGCGGGGCGACGGTTTTTATCGAGCCGCTGCCGGTGGTTGAACACAACAACAAGATTAAAAGCATGCAGATCGAGGAACAAAGAGAGATCGAACGTATCCTCCGGGAGCTGAGTGCAGCAGTTTCAGTGTCTTCCGATGAATTGCAGACCAACAACGAAATTCTGGAGGAACTGGACGTTATTTTTGCCCGGGCCAATCTGGCCTACAATATGAATAGTTTTCGGCCGCGTATCAACGATCGCGGCATGATCGATCTGCAAAAAGCCCGTCATCCATTGTTGGGCAGGCAGGCGGTGCCGATCAATATAAACCTGGGGCAGACCTTTGATTTGCTGGTCATTACCGGACCCAATACCGGTGGCAAGACAGTGGTTTTGAAGACAGTAGGTCTTTTAACCGTAATGGCTATGAGCGGCTTGTTTGTGCCGGCCAGGGAGGACAGTCAGCTCTCGGTTTTTAAAAACATTTATGTTGATATCGGCGATGAACAGAGTATCGAACAATCATTGAGCACGTTTTCCTCGCATATGAAAAATATGATTCGCATTCTGCAGCAGGCCGGCAAAGGATCGCTGGTGCTGTTGGACGAACTGGGCGCCGGAACTGACCCGCACGAAGGCGCAGCCTTGGCCCGGGCCATTTTGCAACGATTGAAAAACCTGCAGGCCAAAGTCGTTGTGACCACCCACCAGAGTGAACTGAAAACCTTTGCCTACCAGAATCAGCGGGTGGAAAATGCCTGTGTGGAATTTAATCCTGTGACCTTGCTTCCGACCTACGAGTTGACCATCGGTACCCCTGGCCAGAGCAATGCCTTTGCCATTGCCTCCCGCTTGGGCCTGGAGCAGGCAATCGTCGAGCAGGCACGCAGTTTGGTCCCCGAACGGGAAAGAGAGATTGGGGACATGATTCGTCAATTGAAAGAAAGCCGCTACAGTTTTGAAGAAAGCAGCCGTGAATTGGAGAAAGGCCAGCGTGATCTTGAAAGAGAGCGCCGGGAATTATCGTCTGAACGGGAAACCCTGTTGACCATGAAAAATGAGATCATGCGCAAAGCCCGTCAGGAAGCGGACAGTTATGTACGAGCCATCAAACGGGAAGCCAATGAAGCCATTGACGAGCTGAAAGGAATATTAAAAGAAAAAGAAAAGCCACCCAAATGGCATGAAGTTGAGGAAAAACGCAAACGACTCAGGAATCTGAGCGTTTCTTTTGAAGATGATGAGGAAGGTCTTGCCAGTGACGATTTCAAGGCCGGTGATTATGTACAGTTAAAAAGCATCAGGCAGTTTGGCTATGTGTTGGAAGCCCCCAACAATCAGGGAGATGTAATGGTGCAAATTGGTGCCACCCGGCTTTCCGTTAATCGCGAACAACTGTTGCCTGCCCAGCTCCAACCGGAAAAGCCCCAGCGCTATCAGCAGACATTTGTGGAGAAAGCCCGTCATATTTCTCCGGAACTGGACCTGCGCGGCAAATACGCCGAAGAGGCGCTGGAAGAGCTGGACAAATACCTTGATGACGCAGCTCTGGCTGGCATCGAAAAGGTCAGAATCATTCACGGCAAAGGAACCGGAGCATTGCGCCGGGCAATCCGCAGCCATTTACAGAACCATCATTTTGTCAGTGAATTCCGCGACGGCGCTATTGCCGAGGGCGGCTTTGGCGTAACGGTGATTTCGTTAAAATAGCTTTCATATCATTGGATAAAAAAGAAAAGGGGAAGGAAAAATCGCTGGTGATGTTTTCCTTCCCCTTGGTTGTTCTATTCAGCTTGGTTATCAATCAGGTCATGACCGGGGCCTTTGTGAATCTGGTGATCCTTCAGCGGACAAGGGGCCAAATGCTGCCCGGGATTGACCACGACTTCCTTAATCATTGCCGGAGGACAACCACCGCTTTGACCGCCATGAGGAGTGACTGCCTGATATAATTTTCCTTCATGGCGGGGATCGGTGCATATTTTGACGGTGTTTTTAAACAGACTCTGAATCGTAAAGCTGGTATGAATATCACAGGTTTCGGTCGGTATTTTGGTCTCCTCTGCGCTGCCGGGCTTGGCCTGCACCATCGCCTGATCATAAATGTCAGGACAGTACTTGGTTGCCAGTTTACCGGACTCTCTACAGATAGTAACTTTCTGGTGAAGGGTACATACATCTTTAGGGATGTATTTGCCAACACAGTATTCGCTGATGATCTGCTCGTCCGGGCAACTGGAGGAAGGCAGCTTGCCTGATTTGCTGCAAATACTGGTCAGGACAACATTGTGCGGCTTGGCCCAGGGCTGATATTCCTTGTCTTCATGCGCCTTCTGCATCATGGACCGGAACAGTTTGGCCGGATAACCGCCGCCATATTGATTCTGCATCGTGTATGTTTCGTCATAACCCATCCAGACAGCCCCGGAGTATAACGGCGTGAGCCCGCAGAACCAACAATCATTGTTGTTCTCCGACGTACCGGTTTTGCCTCCGGTTGGCACTCCCGGCACCTTGCCGTTGGTTCCGGTGCCGCTGTTGGCCACAGTCTGCAGCATGCTGTTCATCAGCCAGGCGGTATCGGCGCTCAAGGCACGCTTCATGGGCTGTTTGTACGCATAGAGAACCCGCCCGTGGTGATCCGTAATTTTGGTGATAAAATGGGGTTGGGCATAATATCCGCCATTGCCGAAACTGCCATAGGCGGCCGCCATTTCAACCGGGGAAGCCCCTTTGGTAAGACTGCCCAGCGCCAGCGGCGACAACCCCAGATCATTTCTCCCGGGTGTATTCACCAGATGATTCAGACCCAGTGCCTTGCCTGTTTCGTATCCATTGCTTATGCCAACTTTATCCAGCAACTGAATCGCATAGGTGTTCACAGAATACTGCACCGCTGTCCGCATGGAGATTAGGCCGCGGTAGCTATGATCATAATTTTTGGGCGACCATATTTCGTTATTAACCTTATAGGAAATGGGCGAATCATCCAGGACGGTGTAAGGCATGTAGCCTTTTTCCAATGCCGGCGCATAGACCGTCAAAGGTTTGATGGCCGAACCAGGCTGGCGAAAGGCACTGGTGGCCCGGTTAAAACCGCGCTGATTGGTATACTCACGGCCTCCCATAATGGCCTTGATCTCACCGTTGCTGTGATCAAAGATGGCCATGCCAACCTGAATCGGATTGTTATTCTTGGTTTCACTGGGAAAATGGGCTGGATCCTTAAAATACTCTTCTGCATGTTTTTGCAGGGCTGCGTCCATGGTGGTATGGATCTTTAAACCGGAACTGTAGATCATGGCATCGGCATCTTTATAGCCCTTTACTTTGGACAAGTGTTTTATGGATTCTTCGATAACTGCATCGATAAAAAAGCCATAATTCATGGAATTGCTCTGACCCGATTTTAAAACGAGCTCAGCCTGATGGGCTTCTTCCGCTTCACTGTAACTGATAAAATGGCTGTCACGCATACTAAGCAGCACCAACCATTGTCTGGCTTTGGCTGCTTCCAGGTTTTGATAGGGATCATAACGACTTGGGCTTTGCACCAGTCCAGCCAGCAGGGAGGATTCCGCCAGATTCAGTTCGGAGATATCCTTGGCAAAATATTTGTTGGCCGCTGCCTGCACGCCATAGGCCCCGGCCCCAAAGTAGATTTTATTGAGATAGAGCTCGAGAATTTCGTCTTTGGAATACAGAGACTCCAATTTATAGGCCAGCAGTATCTCCTTTACCTTTCGCTGCCAGGTTTTTTCCTGACTGAGAAAAGCATCGCGGGCCAACTGCTGGGTGATGGTACTGGCGCCCTGACCAGTCAGATCACGGGACTGAAGATTGCTCAGCAGGGCACGGGCAATGCCTTTGTAATTGACCCCGTGATGATTGTAGAATTCCTTGTCCTCGGTGGCAATAAACGCTTTAATCAGGCTGTCGGGAACCTTGTCCAGTTCAATTGAGGTACGGTCTTCTTCCGCATGTACGCGCCAGAATATTTTGCCTTGGTCATCATACAACAGACTGGCGTTGGCACCGGTCAACTGTTCTTCATTAAAGGCTGGCAGCGCATAAGCCGAATAAACGATGACCCCCAAAAACAACCCTATACCGGCGAACAGCAGGAAGGAAAAAATGGTTTTCCATTTGCTGCGCGGGGGAGGTTGGGGGTAATCATACTTATAATCAAGATAAAAATCGTCCGGCATGAATAGAACCTTTCTTTGATATAATTGCGTACAGACGCTTCTCGTTTCATTATTACATAACTTCAAAGCGCGATAAACAACTTTCTTTTGCCATATTACGTTGAACACCGAATAAACTTGCATCCCTGACGATACTGCCTGGGTCTGGTGAATACGACGGAGAAACAACTCTGGAAGACGAACAGGTAACGGATGAAAAAACGGGAAAGGCATGTAACCACGCATTCCCCGTTTTTCTGCAACAAAAAGCCGCTATTTGATTCGGTGCTGATTGAAACTGGCAAATGGTTTAGTAACGCT
>Ga0116151_10001206_pt1 | contig 24097 bp, 13 predicted proteins | sample AD_UKC117_MetaG_FD_89893 | JGI IMG/M metagenome (GOLD analysis project Ga0116151, IMG submission 89893) | Active sludge microbial communities of municipal wastewater-treating anaerobic digesters from Hong Kong - AD_UKC117_MetaG | ecosystem: Engineered > Bioreactor > Anaerobic > Digestate... | reverse complement strand
TCCCCGCAGCACTGGCCAGACGTGGTCATGACGATCCACCCAGTGGGCAGAACCGGCCAGCGCCCAGTTCCGGGTAAAGTTTGGGTCTGCCCAGTCGCCGCGCTCTGTAGCCTTGATAAAGACGTAGCGGGCGCCTGCGTCGGCCATGGCCTGAAAATCGATTCTCCCTTGGTGATGGGATACGTCCGCACCCAGCACCGGCCCAGCGGGGTCCGGCAGCGGCGGGTCAGGGGGCGTGTCGACCTCAAGCGGGTGAGCGATAGTTTCGTCCGCCAGCGGGCCGATGTACCGGTTGACGATATTGTGAATGTTCCCATAACCAGGGCCAAGATACCAGAGCGCTGCTCCCAGGTAGTTGGCGTATATTGCGTATAGTGCTCCAACTTCACGCACTTCACGAATGGCGCGCGCCACATCACCGGGCGCATCCCGCTCTGCCCAACCGAATTCGGTGATGACCAGGGGAAGGTTGGGGCGCTGGCGCAGCAGCAGTTCGTGGGCGCGCCCGACACGCGAGTAACTGCCGTTTTCGCTGCCGGCCCATATGCTGTCCGTTACCCAGGAATACTCGTGGACGGCGACGGCGAGCCGGTCGGGGTGCTGTTCCATGAGGTCCAGCAGACGTTTCATATTGACCCCCTGCCAGTGACGCGGCTCCGGATTGCCGCCGGCCCAACCGAAAACAGCGTAGCGCATATTGACCGCCAGCGCCTTCAGGCAGTTGTAATATTCCACGTCAGCCAACCATTCGACGTAGGCGTCGTCATCCTTGTTCGGTTCGTTGATGGTCAACAGGTACGTGAAACGGCCGTCGTATTCCGGGGGGAGAATGTGCGGAGCTGTATGCCATGTCCAATGCTCGTCGCTTGCCAGTCGGGCGGGAATGCCGGGGCGGGGGACGTTCGGGTCACCGGAAGGGGGCACGGCCGGGCCGCCGGCGTCTGGCTTGGCCGTGCTGCGCCGGTAGCCGACAAAATTCCGCACGCCCGGATTCTGCCGTGCCAGTGCCTGGGCTTCGGCGGGGAAATTGTCGGCCGACATGATGACGAACGGTATGTTGCGCGTGGCCAGCTTCTTATAATAGAGATCACCAATACCAGTGGGGTTTCCACCTACACCGAGGTGAAAACCCGCCAGCAGACTCTTTTCCATGACGCTTCCTTTACTAATTCCACTACACGGGCGCGGCTGCGCCCAACCGTTACAGAATGGCTGCCAGATCCACAATCTCGAACGCCATGGCATCCTTGATCTCCAGGCTGCCTAACGAACTGTCATACGTACCCTGGAATGTAAGAAGCCGTTTCGGGCGGCTCTTATCCGGCAGCATGAGGTCGTTACCGTGCAGCACGACTACGGCCGTGTTGCCGATCGGGGTAACCGCCTGGTTCGCCCGGTCGTTCATAACAACGCCGAACTGATCAGTGAGTGTCCACGTGAGCGCGGACGGCACGGCCGGGTCGTCGTTCTCGTCGAAGAACGAGGCCGTGACGATAAACGTGGATTTCTCTACGGCCGTTTGCGTGAGGGTGACAGGCATGGTGTTAACTCAGGCTGACAGTCAACGCGCCGCTGGCAAACGACACGTCGTCGCTTTCACTGATAGCCTGATCCACCATGTCGTTGTCAAAGAACAGCACGTTGCCATTGCTGGCGGCGTCGACGACGGCCATGCCCACAACCGTTCCCCAAGAGCCAGTTGGGGTGGGGAGCTGGATCAGGTTGTTGTTTTGCGCGGCGCCGCCGCTGACGGCTGTCCAGGGAGACGCCCCCACGCTGGTGCGGGCGTAGGCGCTGCCGGCTGGTTCGGTGAGGGTGGAGCCGGTATCTGTGACGGCGACCGGCGCGGACACCAGCGCGACGTACCAGGCTGCGGGCAGAGTCCAGGCCTGATTCCGAAACATGCGGCTCAGCGCGCTGTTGGCGGCGTAGTGCGAGAATTCACCGGTAATCTCCACGTAGATCTGGCCGCCGGCTACGCTGGGCGTGTTGCCGGCCACGATGTTTTTCGCGGCAACCAGCGCTCCATGCGCCAGCATGTTGCCCCCTGAAGCCGCGTCAAACAGCGCCCAGTGCGTTACCGTGGCCGAACCGGCCGTGCACTGGTCAAAGGTGACCGTGGCGCTTTGCGTGACCCGTCCGCTGGCGGCCGCGCCAAAGGCAATGGCCTTGCGCGCGTATCCGGTGTAACCAGGCTCAACCAGCCCGGCCCCATCGTCGCCGGGGTCGGCGGTGCTGAGGCCGAGGTAAACGGCGGCCGGCGGCGTGTACGCCACGCCCAACACCATGCCTAATACTTTGTTCTCCGCAAAATCTGATAACGAACCCATTTCCTATACCTCTCTTGTAGTGATTACCGGACAGTGCCTGTGGCGGTAATCTTTGGTTTGGAACAACGGAACGATGCGCCTGGGGCCGCCGTACCCCAGCTAATGGACACCACCCCCACGATGACGGCGACCACTAAGGTGATGTCCGGGACAAGGGCCTGACCGGCAACATCCGCTTGTAACTCTCTGGAGATGGCCAGAAAAGCGGCGGCGTCAGATCCCCCGACGGCCTGCACCGTCAGGCTTCGCCGGTTGTGCAGTGCGGAAATAGGAGCAAAACTCCCCGATTGGCTCTTGGTCAGGAACGTGCGAAACACGCGCATGGGCAAAGCAGGCGCGCCGGAAACGGCCGTCACGGAGACGATCATCTCCACCAGGCCGGAGACCTTCAGGGTCATGTCTGGCGTGAGAGAAATGGCCTTGGCCGCTGAGTCCAAAGCGCGGGTAATTGTGGGGCGCGCTGCCGGCACCATACTGTTAGCCTGCGCCGTCGCCGCTAAAGCCTGGGCCAGCCCCAGGGCGGCTGCCGGCGTGACCTGGCTCGCTTGCGCGGCAGCGGAGAAACCTCTACCCACCACCAGCATCGCGTCTGGTATGGTAGTCACGGCCGTGACCGCCACTGCCAGGTCCACCCGGCCGGACACTGCCAGAGTGACATCCGGGATGAGGGAAACGGCCGTTACGGCGTCTGCGAGATCTCTGGCCGCTGCCAGGGCGGCGTCCGGCGCGGCTGAGACGCCAGCCGCCATCGCCGCCAGTTCGACCACACCCGAGATTAGGAGTGCGGTATCCGGTATGGCAGAAACGGCCGTAACCGCCGAGGCCAGGGAGCGGGCGGCCGTCAGAGACGAGAAGGGGGTGGCGCTGACGGTTATGCTGGTCGCGGCCAGGCGGCGGGCCACAGTTAAGGTGGTATTTGCCGTGGTCGAAACGCCTGCTCCTGCAGCCGCTAACTCAACCAGATTGGAAAGTGACAGGTTGGCGTTCGGAGCCGTGGAAACGGCCGTTACTGTAGTAACCAGGACGCGGAGGGTTACCAGGGGCAGGGCGGGCGCGGCGCTGCCAGCCTGCGCCGCAGCCGCCAACAGGCGGGTGAGCTGCAGGTTGACGGCAAGCGTGGTGCTGGTCGCCTGTCCCCCGGCCGTCGTTGGCCGAAGGATCGTCAGTCTGGTTACAGACGTGGCGCTGACGGCCGTGGTTGTGGCCGTCAGGCCGCGGGCCGCTGCCAGCAGGGGGTCAGGCACAGCCGAAGTTCCTGTCACCGTCGCCGCGAACGCTATTGAGGCTGAGACGAAGAGAGTGGCGGCTGACGTAGTGGAAACGGCCGTCACTACGGAGACGGCAGCGCGGGCGACTGTTAACGGCGGCGCGGGGACGTTGCTAAGAGCCTGTGCTGCGCCCGTCCACGGGCGGTTAACTGCCAGCTCAACCGCAGACGCAAGGCTGACGGCCATGCCTGCAGCCACGAGCCTCCTGGTGGCGGTCAGTGTGGTACCCCGGGTGAGGGAAACGGCCGTAACGCCGCCGCTGAGCTGGCGGGCCATGCTAACAGTGATGTCCGGAGCGTCGGACACGGGCGTCGCGGCAGTCGTCAGACTGATGGCCTGCGTGACTGTCAGGACGGCCGTAGGCGTGCTGCTGGCGGCCGTGGGGATGGCTGTCTGCGGCCGGTTGGCTCGCAGGGAGGGGATGTTGGTGGCGCTCGTACCCGCAGCGGCGGCTGTCAGGTCAATCGTTGCTCCGCCGCCGCCTGTGGGTGCAGCGTCAATCAGCAGAACAGCGCCGGCCATTCCCCCGCCGGCACTGCTGCTGACAAAGCTGACTGTGCCCGTGGCGCCGCCGGCGCTGAGCGTTTTCTCGGCTACCGTGCTGCCAAATCCCGAATCGTCGAAGCGCTCGGTATAACCGGCCGGCGGCGACCAGTTACCATAGTTGTCCTCGCAGGCCAGAACTACATGCAGGTCGTTGCTGTAGGTGGCGTTGAGAGACGGAACTGTGTGGGTGGTCGTGGAGGTGGGGCTGCCCGTGCCGCTGGCGTCAACGGCCGTCGTCGTATTGACGCCGGAGTAGGCCACACACACGGCGTCTGTGTAGGTGGCTCCCGCCGCCCCGGAAAAGTCCCAGATGTACGAAACCGGTTCGCTGGTCCCAATCCTTTTCCACTCGACAACCCAGTGGTAGTTCGCGCCGCCGGCCGTGATGTGCCGGTCCCATAGTTGAGTCCAACCGGCCGGCGGCGTCCAACCGGTGACAGTCGGGTCGCTGGTGGCGTTAAGTACGATGGAGATGACGAGAATGTCACCGGCTGCCACACCAGATGGCCTTACCACGCCTGTCTGCGTAATGCCGCCAGGGTTGTAAACCCAGTTGGTACTCTGAGACCTGTAGGTAATCGCCATAGGGCTTACCCGCTAAACAAAAACTCCAAGGCCATCGCGTCCGCCGGGGTCAGGGCAAAGTCTGAGGGCAGGGCGTCAAACAAAAGCGGATCGATTGATAGCTCTACCCGTTCATCCAGTAGATCATTGAATTCGCGCCAGAAGGCTTCCTTCTGTTCGGCGGGGATCAACCACTTCCCGGGGCTGTCCTCTGGCTGGCCAAAACGCTGAATCAATACATTCCGCTGTTCTTCCAAAGTGACCAGCTCCTGGTTGATGAGCCGGACAGAACGCGCCACGTAAAAGGCGGTTCTGGCAGGGAGAGCGGCAGACAGCAGGCGAGCCAGAGCGTCGCGCCCTTCGTATAGTTCTCGCAGCGTGACGTTCATTTCAACCTCATTTCACAAAAATGAGGTTGGCCCCGCGCGCCTGCCAGTAAATGAGGATATTGCCCTCTGGTGTGTCTGTCAGGGGAGTGGCCACGAATGTAACCCGGTCATAGGCCACGTCTACGGAAATAGCGTAATCGGGGTGTGTGCCGGTCGCCTGCACGATGGGCTCGCCGGAGAACGTTTCAGCGAAGAGGGTGGTGGCTGTGAGGCTCACGGAGGGGTCGATCACGGCCGTGCCGTATTCATCGCGGAACGCTTCGTCACAAAACACGTTGTTCCCAGGCGCGGACCAGTTCAGGACCGTCGCGCCATGCCGCCAGTAAAGGCAGTGGGTGGAAACGTGGCCGACGTCGTTTTGTTCTCCCTGCACCACGATAGGGAGAAACGAATCCGGGTTTGTGTTCGCCGATGCCAGCGAGGCGAGGACGAACACCAAAACCAGGCAGACCACGATGTACAGAATGACGGATTGTTTCTTCATCTCTACTTGCTCCTTTAAGCGATGGGGCTAAATCAAATGAAATAGCCATAGATTTGTATGACCACGTTGTCGATGGCCTCACTTGAAAAAAAGTTAACATCTCCCGTAGCATTGCAAGGTGTGATTCCGGAGATGTCCACGTACTGATTGGCGACCTGCACCCTGCCCAGCACCGCGTAGGCGCCGAGCGTGGGACCGAGAGCGGCGTGGGCGCCTACATTTGCATCACGCACAGACAACCGCACAGCTATCGCCCGGGCGTCTGACGGGACACCAAACGCAGAACCCAGGTAGATCGTCTGGTTACCTGCGGACTTGGCATCACCATCCCACGACGCTGAGGTGAGCGGGGAGATAAGAGGCACGAACACGTACCCTGTGTATGCCGTCGAGTTACGATATGGCCGCAGATCTCCCACATAGGAAATGCTGCCTCCCGCTGGTATAACGCCTGCCCCGGCAGAGAATCCGGCGATAGCTTGCACAGCGTTGGGGGTGTAAATGTTTTTCCCGGTGCTTTGATTGAGCCGCAGCCAGGTATTGTCAATGACGCTCGCCTGCCCCACCCACGTGCCGTCTGTGTGATACAGGCGAATCTCTCCACCAGATGGGTTTTGCGAGGTGTCACCGACCACGACACCGCCGGAGGTGCGCAGGTCGTTGGCCTGGAGATTGATGTCTGCGTTGGTCGAGATCTCCAGTGCGCTTACGTCTAACTGAGCGCCGGCGATGCCTACGCCTATCGTCACGTGTCCTCCTGTGCCGGCGCGGACGTAGGCGTTACCAGACGAATCGCCGGCCAGGGAAAGCACGGTCGTTCCGCCGCTGGTCACCCACTTGAGGATGTTCTGAGTGCTGAGGAACGAGCCGGCGATGAGCGTGATTCCATCTTCATCGAGAATCACATCACCCCCACCGGCTGTGAACTTGCCGTCGGCCGTCGCCGCTTCCCACTGCACTGTCGCGCCATCCGTGCCGAAGATGCGGGCGGTATTCATCTCGATGCGCGCCCCGCTGGCGGCCGTGCGGATCGTCGCTCCGGTTACCGTCATGCTGTCGATGGCGTCGGCTGTTAGCTGGGTGGTGGTAATCGTGTCCGCCTGGATGTTGCCGCCGTCGATGTTGGTCACCCCGGCTCCATCGCCGGCAATGACCAGGCCGTGGGCAGGGTCGTACGTGAGGCGGTTTCCGGCCGGCAGGCCGATGGCAATACCGTAGCCGGTCAAACTGCCCCAGCCGGTCAGGTCGCCAATCCGCACGCGCTCCGCCTGCCCGTTGTACGTCGCCCCTTGTTCGATCACGGACACACGCGGCCCGGCCGTCTGAGCGTCAAACTCAATACGGCCGTCGCCGCTGGTGCCCAGCACGACGAACACCTGACCGGCAGGCCAGGCGTTGGCTCCGCTGCCGTCCAGGTTGCGGGTTGCGTTATAGATTGTGCCGGTGACCGGCGAACCAACCTGCAGATATTCCACCTGCATATTGCCGCGCAGCAGCACGAAGTCTCCAGGCGTCATGACTGCGCCAAAGTCGACTTGCAAGTCAGTACCGGTCACGTCAGCGGCCAGCGTGCCCGAGCCATGTGGCACCATCCACCACCCGCCGGTCACCTGCACACTGTTCTGTACGAAGAGCACGCTCTCCAATTCCGACAACCATCCTTTACGCCACAAAGTTGTGGCGCTGCCCAGGTCGTAGGTGTCAGTCATGTGGGGGATGAGACTGGAACCGACCGAGGCCGCCACAATGAGGGAGTCGGTATGCACCTCGCGGAAATCGGCCTCACCGCCCGACGTAACACCCCAACCGCTTGTGCCGTACACCCAGCTCGCATCCTGTAAATCCGTGGCGGAAAGAATGATGGAACCGGCGATGATTTCCAGATCGGCGCTGTGTTGGATGTGCCCGGACAGCGTCAGGTCGGCGGTCAGCGTGAGGTGGTCTAACGTCAGCCCGCCGTCTGCGGTAGTGCGCAGCAGCGCCGCCGCTACGCCGGGGCTGCTGCTGGGCGTCAGGATGCCTAGCTGGTCGGTGCTGACGACGCCGATCACGTCCAGCGCCGCACCCGTAACGGCATGATCACTGCTGATGATGTTATGGTCCCGGTTGTGGTGCGCGTCGGGATGCAGGTGGGCGGAGATGCTGATCAACAGCGACTCGTCACCGCTGTCATTCTGCTCTATCAGAATGAGAGGCGCGTCGCCGACCAGCTTGCCGTTCAGGTATCCGGCCTGCGCGTCGTTTTCAGACACCGAGACAAGCTCGGCCACGCCCAGCGAGGAACCGGACGAACTGCCGGAAGCGCCGCCGCCGGAGCCACCAACCACCTCTTCCAACTTCCGGACGCGGATCTCCAGTCTGTCGATCACGTCCAGGATGTTTCCCTTCTGGCTGTCTCTCTCCAACAGAGAAGTCACAGGTTATATTCCTCCACGAGCAGCGTGCACGTGCCACCGCTCGGTACAAACTCTCTACCCAACACCCTCACCCTGGTAGTGAAGCCCTCAAATCCATAGCGTGGTATGTCCACCGGCAGCGAATCCCCCACGTCATAATCGGCAAACCGCGCCGGTTCCTGGTCAATGGCCCGCAGCGTGACGGCCGTGGCCGGCGTGCTGGAGGCGGCCAGCTTTTGCTCGCCGATGTCTTCCAGCATGGAGGAGTTGCTGACGCGGGACTCAATGGAGGAGTCGTCACGCCGCCGGTATAAGTTTTCGGACACGGCGTCGAAGGTTTCTGCCACGTAGCGCGTATACCAGGATGAACCGGCTCCCACCGTAAACCAATGATTCACTATCGGCCCCTGTTCATCCATCGTGGGATCGGTGATGTTACGGCCGTCTACCAGGGCAATTCCCTGGTGATCCCGGCCGCGCCGAGCGTCCAGGTGAGCGGTAAAGCGAATCAGGCCACCAGACTCTTCGGCCGTGACGTAGAAATCGGCTGAACTCAGGTCTGTGGTGAGTTCTTTAGCGGCGTCTAACAGGGGCTTGTAGTGGTAGTCTACGTCGTGGACGTTGCCGCCGTACCAGGGCACGGCGACGTTGAGACCGGTGAATTCCACACCATTGGCAGCCACAATCGCCGACCGGAACAGGTCACCGACCGAGTACTGGCGATAGACGTCGTTGTGTCCGGTCGTGCGCAGCCGCAAAAGATGTTCGCCGCTGTAGGCGTTCACCTGAAAATGACCTGCCTGCCACGAGCGCGGCGTATCCAGCACGCCTCCCCAGTCCGGCAGGCCGTTGTCGAATTGGAACAGAATGGTGTTGCCGAATCGCAGCAGTGACTGGTACCGGGCCACGTCTACGAGGGGCATAACGCCAACTGCCTGTCCCACGTCGTTGCTGCGCCAGACGATCTGCTCCATAAACACTCTGATTTCGCCCAGGATGATCCCGGCCGCATCACCCACCACAATGTTTATGGCCATCAGACGTAATACCGTTCCCGAAACGCAAACTCAATGTGCACGTTACCGGTCCCCAGGTCACTAAAGTGAATCGTGTTGCCGCCCACCACCAGTGGCAGCCAGAATGGCCGGGCGCTGCCCTGCCGCCGTACGGCCTGACCCTGCCGGCTGCTATCGGCCAGGTAGGTGACAGTCCCGTTAAGAACGTCGATCTCCAGAGTCTGCCCTATCGCCATATTGAAACTGACAGTGATCGCGTCTCCGGTTGTGGTGTTCGTTACCGTGGCCGCCAGCGGATAGTTGCTCAATTCACCGTTCATCGTTACGCCGGGTGTGTTAGCGCTGTGCAGCGTGACCGAAACCGTATTGACGCCGGCAAACGAATAGAAGCCGCTGCCGGGTGTGCCGCGCAAGCGGAGAGCAAAAGAATAGCGGGTGGCCAGGCCAGACAGGGATGTGAGGTTAATCGTTTGTGTCCAGCCCAAAAGCGTGTTGGCGCTGGCCGGCATCGCGGTGGACCCGGCCGTTTGCGCGACTCCGTCCACAAAGCCGTAGTGTTTCAACTCCCAGCCCCAGCTTTCAACCTCGTCCGCCCTGTACAGTTCCCCGGCCGTAATGTTCACCGTGTCGATACCGCACACGTTCTCGAAGATCACGTCGGCGGCGCTGACGACGTTCGACATGGAAAAGTAGTTGATACCCAGGTAATCCCAGACACCGACCAGCCCTTTTTCGCCACTCAGCCCACCAACGGAGTAGGCTCGCGCATACTGCGTCAGGGCAATGTAGTAACTCCACGCCCCCATGCGAGACACGGCGTTCTCGCCAAACTCGTTGAATACCCACACCTGGTTTGTGGACGAAGCCAGATTGAAAATTGGCTGAGGGGTGGACGTGGGCTGCGTATATGTCACGGCTGAGTTGCCGTACAGCATGTAGACCGAGTGCTGGATCAGGTCTACCTGAGCGCCCGGGCTGTGACTGGCGGCCGTCGTGCCGTGGGCGCCTCGCGTGATTCCGACGAACTGGGACTTGTTGTCCACTTTGCTGGTGTATTGAATAGCTTCCGTGCCGATCATGAAAATGCCGGAGGAAGGAAATCCGCTGATGTCGCCGCTGACTTCGACGTAAGAAACTGCGCCCGCACCCAGGCTTGTCACGAGCGTTACGGGAGCAACATATTGAAATGACAGGGGGATCCAGATTTTCGTAGCGGTCGTGTTCATACCCCCTAACCAGCGGTTGACCAGCGAGCCGTTTACCTGGACCATGATGTCATCGCCATCTGCCTGCATCTTGCCTGCTGTTACCAGCGCGGCTGTGTTCAGCCCGCCCCCCGTGATGTCCACCGGGTATTGCGCTACGCCGACCGGGTTCCGCCACTTGATGGGAATCCAGCGGCGATAGGTGTAGCCGGTGGCTTTGGCGGTTGTGGGGGTGAGCCGGATTACCGGATAAGCCTCGTCCTCTCCCTCGTTGGCGACGATGTGCGTCTGGCCGCTGGCGGTGACGGTCCATTCTTCGCCTGTTTCTGCTGTAGACTGGAAACGGTAGTGCGGATCGTAAGCCCCGTCCGGTTTGAGGGAAACGACAAACTGGTAAGCTGCTCCGCCTTCAATCTGTATGAGGCTCAGAGGAACGGCGTAAATCTGCCGCTGGTTGCTGCCGTCGTCGTCCGCGATAATCAGCACCCGGGCACGGCCGTCTTTGCCGTCGAACCACTGGTGCAGCCAGCGGCGGATGGTATCCTGATTGGCCGTGTTATTTACCTGGATCTGCAGCGGGGGCAGCATATGGTCGGTGGGAAACTTGACGCCGGAGATAACCGGCGCCGCATTGTGGCGTTCTGACGTTAGCGCTTCCAGGGTCGGGAGACCATAGCTGTACTTGAACAGCGCCTCGCAGTTCGTGCCGTCGTTGATCTCCAGGTGGCCGTCCCAGGATACAATTTTCATCTCTGTTCACCTGTTTTGTCTGTGTCCCATGCCATGCGCACAGAGTAAACCGGTGGGTATCAGAGACTCCCCACGTCAAAGCCGACAAACAGAAACGGCCGTCGTCGGACTGACAACGGCCGTTTCTAGCGAGAACTCATATCGCTTGTGGCTTTACCGTGATCTTTAGGATAGGGCACGAGGGTAGAAGAGAGAAAGAAAACCCGCAAGGTTTTCCATGTATCGTTTTTGGCAGGTTAACGGGCCACTTTGAACCACTACTATTTTAAAGTGTTAAAGCTCGTACCTGGCTGCGGCTTATCTCGCGCTCTTTTACCCCGGAGCGTGAGTGAAGTTGCTATCTATTGGCCCCAGAGGTCCCCAACTCTGGGGCCACTCTCTTTTTTGCCTGGCTAAAGATCCCCGTTTTCCCTGACAAACTGTTCACCGTTTTCAGGGCTGGGCATCCAGGCCTTTGAGATTGATCCTCTTTTAGCTCAAATTCAACGACAGCAAATTGCCTGCGCGATTCCTCACTCATTGGATAGTCTCCTGCTGACAGGTAGATGGCTAGCGCTTGTCGCACTAAAAGCGCCTCGCAGTCCGCGCCATCGTGGATTTCTGTATCGCCGCCCCAGGGTACAGTTTTCATCTCTGCTCACCGGTTTCTTCTGTGTCCCATGCCAGCCGCCCAGAGGCAGCCGGTGGTTATCAGAGACTCTCCACACCGAATACTGGCAAGCAGAAACGGCCGTTGGCGATGTGCCTGCGAATGGGTAGGGCTGTACGCTTGGTAGAGAAACGACTGCTTGAATATCATTCGGAGGGAGTTCGTCAAGGAGAGCGGGCGCGACGGCCGTATGGGAGTTTGTCCAGACGCCGGTGTTTATGACTTTTGCCATCGAATATGATCTTTGTCACATGACACTGGAAACCCTGCTGTGTATGATGATATTTTTAGAGCTGTTACCAGTTTTGTCAATTGAAAGTCTAATGGAGGATTTCCCCATGCTTAAAGAAAACAAGCGTATCAGCGTACCGATTGCCTTACCTACCCCATCTGGCCCTATAGAGCAAATTCTTCTCGACAAACATCAGGAGTATCTCGACAAAGCAAGGGTAAACAAAACCCTTTATTATGCAACACGCCTGATCGCCGGTTTGTCGGCCGCCTTTCTTCCTTTTGTCGTCAGCTCGTATCCTTCAGTGGCTATTGTTTTATCGATCGTCATCGCCGCAATCACCGTAGTAGATACTGTCTTTGACTTTGGATCGAGCTGGGCTCGTTACTCGCGCGCCACTGATTTACTGGCTGTGGCGGAGCTGAAGATGAATGGCGAGTACAAAAAGTATAAGGAGCTTCTCGAAATAATTATGGTCACAGAACAAAATATGGTCTCGAATCTACAAAACCTTGAGGACATCCTGGGTAAGGTGCAGTATGAAGGCTAATTTTGTGTGTGCGAGCGTTCAGGACGACTTAGGTCGTGCAACCATAAATTAGTCCTGTTAGGAACAACAATGGGCAATAAAGAAATCGATCGTTATTACAAAATTCTGTACTTGGGAATGTTTCTCACTGAGAATTCTCCCCGAAACATGCCGAAAGGAATCTGGGAGCCGGCACTGCACGAGGACCGCTTTGAGTTGGTAGAAAACTATGTGGCCAACGGCTACCTGGAGCGTACAGGGAACACGACAGACGGCTATCCTCAGTATCGTTGTACCCAAAAGGGCAGAGACACGTGTGAGAAGTACTTGAAAGTAGACTGTGATCAGATCTTCTCTGAAATTAAGAAAGAGCAGCAGTCCGCACTCGTTAAGTTTAGGGATTGGTTCGTACCGGCCGTGGCAGGCGGAATTATAGGCAATCGTGCTGACGCGCTATTTGTAAGCTTTGCAACCTTTGTGGAACGAAGTCTAGCGTTAGCCATTGCTGTAAAAATTCCAGTTACGGTAAGACTCAGCCGCTAGCTTAAAAGCCAACACCTATGGGTACGCGGTTATTTGACCGTCTCCGACGTGGCGTTGGCAAAGGATGAAGAGGAAACGGCCGTTTAAGACTGAAAATGTTTCAGTTACGTGCTCCATGTCACCGGCAGCAGACCTGTAAGCCTATTGCAGGCCATCACTACCAGGACACGAAACAGCCGTTCCCTCCTCCGTCCGCAACAGTAAGCGGGCCAAAGACTGTAGCCCTACGGATTGATAGACCCATTATTCAAACCGTCAGCAATCGTCTGTAAGCTGTCTTGCACCGGCTGCGGAACGTAGCTTTCGAAATCGTGAAACGGTGCCAGGCCAATATCGCCGTAGAAGTTACCAGCTGGGAAGTCATTTTGATAAGCCCGTTCAATGAGAGCGGCCACGCCTGGCGTAATCAAAATCATCGAACTGGAGACCAGACACGAACGTGCTTCCGGAACGGTGAGCCACTGGTCAGTGTCAACCCCAATACAGAAAACGGATTCCCCTGCCATATTCGCTTCAGCAGTCTCAATGAGCGCCCCGTTTCCAGTTTTACCGCCCGCTGCAAAAATAGCATCAGCCCCCATATCTAACGTTTGTCTGGCAGTATCACTTCCCCATGCAGGATCGACGAAGGCAACATCTAAACCACCGGGGTGATATGTAGAAATCACCTGGATATGGGGGGCAACATATAACACCCCGGCATCATATCCTTCTTTGATGTCCACTACTGCAGGCACCAAATTTGTCGCAAATACCCCTCCTACTGTGCCCGTTTGGCTTAGATAAGCGGCTAACGCCCCAGCAAGGAAACCCTGATGCTTGCGATGAAAAACCAGCCCGGCCAAATTGTCTATTGAGCTGGTCTGATACTGATCTACCCCAATAAACTTGATGTCGGGATATGCTTGTGCCATCTGACTTGTGGCTTCACCAGGCGCAAAGCCGACAGTTACAATCACGTCATAGTTATTCTGCGCAAATACCTCAATGTTCGCGACGTAGTCCCTGGCATCATTTGTCTCAATGAAGTCAGCATGAGCACCCAGTTTTTGAGCCGCCGCCTGTACCCCCTCCCAGGCAGACTGATTAAACGCATTATCGTTAACCCGTCCCACATCACTCACTAGGCCCACGCAAAAAACATCTGGCAGCTGACAGTTTGTCCAGTTACTCATAACCGTCGGTAAATACACAGACGTGTCAGCAGCCAGGAGGCGACCATCTTTCGATAAAACGTCGTCACTTGCTGGAGGAAGTTTCCTTGCCTGGGTGTGGGCGTAGTCAACAAACAGCAAGGTTATCGACAATACGATGAATCCAACCAATGCCAGAAGCTTAGCCTGACCAAATACAGTATTGTCAGTCGCCTGTTTTTGAAATCTATAGTTCATGTTTTCCTCCAGGGCTAAAGCAACTCTTTCACCAGATATTTTCGTCCTGTTTTGAGTTCACCAACAATGCCATGCCTGGTATCGAGATGCCGTGATCAACTTCTGGAAGAAACAGATTCTATGCTCTTGCGTCTCCCAGAAGAGGTTGGCCGCTGATTTGAGAATGTTGCTGCTCAGTGTGAACTATGCGGAAGAACTCCTGAAACGCGGGATTTCAGGTAGTTTGACAAAATGCTTACAGGACAGCGGGATGGATTACCAGGATATAGAACGAGTTTCCTCCCAACAGATCAAACGGAACGGGCATCTTCAGTCGGGTATTGTATCATAACAACTTGATGTGCGGCTCGATACAAGAGGCCTAAAAAGGAAACGGCCGTTTCTCCAGAGAAGCGGCCGTTTTGCCCAAAGGCGAGTTTGCGGGGCTAAAGACGGGAGGGTTTCGCAGACTCTGAGCTTAATAGATGTCTACAGTCGCGTAGGTTGTAACAGTTGGGGGAGGATCCGTCTCAGTCTCTACTATTAAGCCTGTAGCCTATCGTAGTTGACGGCAGAGCAGATTGCAACCGGCAATGTGTAGACGCCGAATAGTACTTCGATCCTAATCGCGTGACGCGTCGTTTATGCTATCTTTAGGGGTGTGTAAGTTCCATCATGACAGAGACGGCCAGGTTACCGGAAGTGGTGCCTAAGTAGTTGTTTACTGTACAATTGTTGTTAAGCAAGCCACCCCAACGGCCGTTACCGGAACACACACTCAGGTAACTTTTCGGGTGGCTTTTTGTTTTCTGCAATAACGCAGTAGGAACTTGCGCAAGATGATTTGCAACGTAGCCAACATACAGTTTCTGTTGTTATTGAGTTCGTCTTGTACTTGCCGGTTGTAGGGGCGAAAAGTAGATGGACCAAATCGTGGAGGCCCGCCTACAAGCGTTGAAAAAGCTGTAATCCCAAAGGGAGTAGAAGCCATCAACGTTACAGAAAAGAAAGCAAGATCAACGAAATAATCCAAAGAAGGACTTTTACCAGCATGCGTCTGTCAGGTCGTTTAATGCGGATATTAAATTTGGTTCATATGTTAGTTATTACAACAAAGGCAAACGCTAAGTAGTCGGTTCTATTGTGAGTTGTGCCATCGTCATGAGAGACTTCTGTAAAACCTATCTGTTCCAACTTTGGCAAAAACAAGCGACGGGCGTTGTCCGTGAACGCACGTTTCGTTCTTTACTCGAAAAAGTTTTCTATCACCTCAGTTCCCAAATTCTCCTCATCAATGACCCCGATCGCATAGACGATGCCGTCGCCTGTTACATTCTTCTCCATAACGGCGCTCCCTGTGGCTATATCGAGTTTCACGATCAGAGTACTACCATAGGAAATGTTGTTGAAACAGACCGGTTACAGCAGGATCATCTCTATCCAAAAAATCTACTTCTCACCAACTCTCTTGACTTTCATTGGTACACGAGCGAGGATGTGGTGTCTGTAAGTGTAGGCAAAATCAACGATTACACTATTGCTCTAGTTACCTCTGAGATTGACAAACTCCTGGATTTACTGACCAACTTTGTGAAACACGGAGTGGGGGAAGAAGCTGTTCGCCTTAATGTGTGGCCATCTGAGATTGGTTTGGACCAAGGGGAAAGTGGCCTAGAAGCAGATGTCGAGGCGAAAAGCAAATTTCCCGCGTTGGATGTGCACCTAGAAGCTAGTGGTCTATTTTCAACGCGCGTAAAAAACACTTTGTTACGGCAGGGGATTATTACGCCCCGTTTGTTGTTGATGCATACTCCAGAGCTACTGCTGCAAGATATACGGAATCTAGGTACAAAAGGGCTGGCGGAAATTGAGGAAGTGCTGGCTGCGTATGGGCTGGCTTTGCCGGAAACGGCTAACACTCTTGTTGCTGTTTTGTACCGGCGACTGGCGGCGGCTTTCACCCACGTGGATCATCGGCTAACGTTGTCTTCACTTACAGATTTGGTAAACAAGTATAGTCAAGACGTTGTTTGGGCTGAGGCGGATGTGGCCAAAGGTGTTGTTAATCATCCTTACATTGTGAAATTACCCGATGGTCGCTATCAACTAGATCTATCTCATAAATTGAGTGAACCATCCGTGCTGCCTGCACCATTATTAACCGAATCCGAGGCTGCTCTAAAACTGGAAACGGATGACGGCAAGTTGTTGTTGGCTAATTTGTGGCAGTGTTGGTTTATGACGTTAACGGAACGGCAGCAAGAGATATTGAGCATCCGTTATGGGTTGATGGGAGATGATCCGGCGACACTGGAAGAGGCTGGGCAGTTACAGAATGTAACCCGAGAACGAATACGCCAGATTGAAAAGAAAGCTTTGGCTCATTTGAGAGCGACTAAGTTGCAGATCTATTTACAGCCATTGGCAAATCTGTTGGCAGAAGCGATGACGCAAGGTGCTGGTTTACTATCTTCTACTGGGTGGGAACACCTGCTCAGTGAAAGAACGGTCTGGAGAGGAGAATACACTCGACCGGTGATTCTTCCTTTATTATGTGCCGTACTAGAAGATTTCCACTACCACAGTCGCTTTGATGTAGCTACAGCCTCGATAATAGAGGTGGCCCACTTTGACGAACTTAATAGAGTACTAAAACGAATTTTGCACCACCATAGAGAAAACGGCTTGCCGTTAGAACAGTTAGCAGATGGGGTCTGTAGGCAACAGCCAGAAGGGTTGCCTGCTCCCATGACTAGGCCAGAATTTATCGCGGCGGCGGCCAATTTATTTGACCGTGTAGGGCCAAAGCAAGACGGCCGTTACTACTATTTCAGGAAAAAGAAAGCGACATTTTACCAGGGCGTGGATTCGGGGTGGGCTGGAAAACCGGGCACACGCCTTCAAGAATGGGAAGAGCGACTGCGGCAACTGTTTGTGCAGATCTCCTGGATAGGCCAGTTGTCATTAAGTGAAGCAGATTTTCAAGAACTCTGCCAAGCTATTCAATCAGAGGCTTTAGAACCCAACTATTTTACGAAAGAATTCCAGGGGCAACCCTTCCTGGTGCCTGCGGCCGTGTTCATGACAACGATGGTGTTTACAGCCCGTTACGCTACTTTGCTACCGGATGAGACGGCTGATGAATTTTGGAATCCATATCTGCGACACGTATGGGGGGTCACTTATACACAGGCGTTTATGACACGCTGCCGCAAACGGTTTGTACGGGTCGTGCCTTATCTGGAGGCTGCGTTTGGGCTTGTGTTCCCACAAACAAGTGATGGAGATGTAGTGACGCCCATATTTCGTCATGCCCTCATTCCTCGTTATATGCAAGCAGACTTTGCTGACTGGTTGCGTAAGAAGTGGCGTGACATTTTGGCTGTGGCCGATACTCCGTCTCTACTAGCGGAATACCTTAGAAAAGACACATCGTTAGATCTAGTTTATTCGCATCGTTTGAAGCAGTTTATTACTGGTAAAGCGACAGGTGAGACGGCGGCAGCTTTAATTAGTAATATGGCCGCCGCTATCAGCTTGTACTTCAACGATGGCGAAAGTATTGAGAGTGTTAGCGATCTATTAGCCGATACGCCAATTGAACAGGAGGTTTGGCGACAGCTAGCCCAGGTTTTTGCTGATGAGCAGCAAGCCACATCCGCTCCCTTACGCCTTTCTAAACCCCGTGTAACATGGGTTTGGTCAGTAGACAACGAAGAGATGCACTTACGGGTGCAAAATCTTATTGTGCCATCTGGTAGTGAGCTGACTGGGGAGCCATCCAGATTTGTTTGGACGAGCGCAGGTAAGACGGATCCTTTTGCGGCAGAGATAGAGGAGGAAGTTTCGCCGTGGCGGATGCAAACAGGCGAGCAGATTGTTCATGATGTTTTACTGGCAGAGCCGGACGGCCCACTGGATGGTCAGCTTGTTCTACTAACCGACATGGATGAAACAGTAGTCTGTTTGCCTATCCCTTCTCTTCCAGCGGCAGATGTGCAGTTTTTCCGTCTGACACAGCAAGGTGCGTATGGTGTCCCTTTAGAGATTGACCAAGTGAACAGCGGGGTCTGGTTGGTGTGTGGAAAACGGCCACTAACTTTTGTGGATGAAGATAATGAACCCGTCGCAGTTGATGCGGAACTGAGACCTCCCTACCCGTTAAATCTCCATTACACTTGGGCAGCACAGGTATCGCTTGACTTGCCAGTGTCAGTTAAACAAGAAAGTAAGGCGGTGGTCACTTTGACCAAGGGCAGCGTTCAACGTGCCATTGCCGAACCTTTGTTGACAGGAGGGAAACTTGTTTCGTCATTATCGCCACAGGTGCAGCCGACCTTCACTGATACCCAAATAACGCTGACTGTCGCTTATGGAGGCGAACAACTGCTGAAACAGGCGTCGCTGTGGCTGCGAGGACAGGATGGTTGGCGTGAACAATGGACGGTAACGTCCCTGTACGCGCGGGGTGCGGCCAGCTTAACCGACGATAGATTGGATATTGAGCTAGAATCCTTGTTGCCTGATGCCCCCAATCTTTATTCGCTGGAGATGCGTTTTAGTCTGCAGCCAGCTTTCTCGGTACCGGTGCAGTTTGCTGTTATACCTGGTTTGTTTGTCGAGCCGCCCGATCTTGACCAACTTTATACGCCAGTTCATTGCCCCACAGTGCTGCTTCGTGGAGTGGATGAAGAGATTATTGTCCCCCGGCAAGGTATGGATATTACAGAGCTACCCGAGGGCCAACAACGTATCACCTGGACAGATCTGAGACATGAACCCAGGTTGTTGCTTCGTTTTGCTAAAGTAGAAGTGCCTTTGGCCTGGAACGTCCCTAGATTTATGGCTTGGCTAGAACCTGTGCCAGATAAGCCATTTTTGACCATTGGTGAACTGCGAACAACGACATTGCATGCGGTCGGCGATAAAACGTCCTTCACCGATTTCCGGTTGTTTATCCCTGGTGAAAGGTATCGGCTTTTCCCTATGAAAAATGGTCGTTACACCGGAGAAATAGGGAAAAGCCAGCTGTATGATATGTTGCAGTTGGCTAGTGACCAGCATGTTGCTTTGAAGATCCAGGCCGGCGCAGACAGTTGGACCTTGTTAGAAGTGTGGCAGCGTCCGGACATGACCCGCGTTAGCGTAGAATATGATCTAAAAGAGCACCTGCTGCTTTTCCAAACAGGCTTAGAGGAAAGTTGGGTAGGCAAAGGCCGTTTTGTGGTCGAATCCGTGACTAACCCCTTTGCGCCGATGGTAGAACTTGGACAGGTGTCGCAACTGGAAGAAATACATTTACTTCCCGCAAGATTGCCAGATGGCGTCTATTTGCTGCGGCTAGAATTGGATGGAACGTGGCTGCCATTGCCAGAGACGGCCGTTCGTTTCACTGTCGGTCGGTCGCCATATGATGATTGGAGCCAAGCCCAACAGCTCGCAGAAGAGATACGAAGTGGTTGCCTTATCACCCCCCACCTGGCCGAAGATTTTGTATTGTGGTGGGCAGAGATTGCTGAGCAAGACGAGACAGATCTTACACCGCAGACCCTACTTCAGCTGGCTACCGTCCCGGCTGCTACTCTCGAGAACTTTGGTGTCAATCATCTACATAGGTTATGGCCATCCCTCGCTGCTCTGAAGACGGTTAGAAATGTCGGTCAGTGGCAAGACGAACATGGTTTGTTGCCAGGCTGGGTATTGACTGGACATCCCATCATTTTAAGGACAGAGGGCTATGGACATCTGTTGAAGGTATTTCCTATTAGCCTGATGATGGGTGGTTTGAGCGGAGTTGGTTATGGTCGGTGGCGACTTTCAACCAATGAATATGCTCCGAAGGACTTTGTATATGTGCAGTGGCATCCTGTCTCTGATAGTCAGGTACATATAGAAGCTGGCTTGCCAGGAAAAGCACCTGTTGGAGACTGGACAAAAATCGACTTACTTGATTGTCACGCACTATATGTCTGTACGCGATGCGGACGGTTAACAGGCGCGCGAGACTTCACTTTGCCTGAAGAACTGATTCAGGAACATCTTCATGGGCATCCCACATCTCAATTGCGGGATACTACTATGTACGCCATTGATGATGATTGTTGCCTGAAAGCTGAAATTTTTCCTGAGCGACGCGGATCCTTACTGCGGGACATTTATGAGGAATTCAACGTGATCGTGCCACGGGCGGAAGACTATCTGCCAGAGCCTATTCTCACAGGCCCCGACCCGTTTGAACAGCGGAAAAATCAACGACAGTGGATCGGGCTTTTCCGTGAAATAAAGCGGTTAGGTGTTAACAATGAACGGCAGCCGTTATGGGAGAATGCGGCCCGACTCTTTGGCGAGTGGCAACGTCAGAAAAGCGTAAGCCAACTGGGGCAAACGGCTTTTGCTCTGGGGCTTCTTTTGCGTTGCGCAGCAATACAAAAAACGCAGTATGAAAAACTACTTAAAGACGCCAATCTCTCAGAGCGGGATTGTCAGGATTTGTTAGGTCTGTTACATAGAATTGCACCAGCACACTTACAATGGGCGCTGACGTGGGCCGAATTACTGGTTATTCACAGTCCAAAAGGGATTTAATCGATGAACCCAATCAAGCTATCAAAACAACTGCAAGAGACTCTGGTCAACTACTTGACAACAACTTTTGATGTTAATAAAGATGGTAAAGAACCCAATCTTGCGGCATTTATTCGGCGTAGTTTTAACCGGCCACGCGCTTTATTTGCTGGGCCTTACCTTGAACTGACGGCGCCTTATCAAACTAGCGATACGTTGCAGGGCTTGGCAGAAGAAGGCGTTATATCGTCCCGATTGTTAGATATGTCTTGTTTTCAACAAGGGAAGCCGTTGCCGGTGGATGCTCCATTGTACACACACCAGGCGCTTGCCATACGGAAGTTATGTGACTCTATCAATCCACGGAATATCGTTGTTTCTTCAGGGACTGGCAGCGGCAAAACAGAATGCTTCTTAATTCCTATTCTTAATGACCTTCTAATTGATCCAACACCTGGCGTAAGAGCTGTGTTGATCTACCCTCTGAATGCATTGGTCAATGATCAACTAGACCGTCTGCGCATCCTGTTGCGTGACACCAATATCACCTTCGGTCGCTACACTAGCGAATTGGAAGCGAAGGCAGAACGCGCACGTAAGCAGATGGAAAAAGAGTGGCAAGAGATGGAGCCACAACGTCGCCAACTTTTCCCCAAATACCCCTTGCCTAATGAAATTATCGGCCGCGATCAAATTCAAGAACAAGGACAACTGCCACAAATTTTGATCACCAACTATGCCATGTTGGAATATTTATTGTTGCGGCCTCAAGATAACCCCCTTTTTACTCAGGGCACGTGGCGTTTCGTGGTGCTGGATGAGGCTCATACCTATGCTGGGGCGCAAGGGATTGAGGTCGGTTTGTTGATGCGCCGTTTGAAGCATCGTTTAGGGCATCAGCCGGGCGAAATGCGTTGCATTGCTACGAGCGCCACTCTAACAAACGATGATAAGTCAGAGGCCTGTCAATTCGCTGAGGCACTATTTGGCGAACAATTTATACCAGATGATGTCATCTTTGGTGAACCCAACCATGACTATGTGCCACCATCCGAACCTTACCAACCTACGGTTGGAGCGTATGTTCATGAACTGTTTGGTGATTTACTGCAAAATGTCCGCCAGGAGAAATGGGAAAATGCTGATGAACTGGCGCTGTTAATGCAAGAAATCGGACTGATAACTGAGAATCAATTGAGTCTGGCTGATCGGTATGCCCCCCCTAAATTTCTATGGGAGGCATTACGCGGCAATCAGGACTTAGCTCGCTTACGCAAGTATATGGTAGAGAGAGGGCAGCCGGTTGAAGTTGCTGCTGTGGCCGAAAAAATATTCGATCAGCTTCCCCCAGACCAACAACAGACCGCCCTTTATCACCTAATCGAGTTAGCGGCAATGGCTCGTCGAGACGTTGATGAGCCCTCCCTTTTGCCTGCACGTTATCACCTCTTTGTTAGGCCCCCTCAAGGTATTTGGGCTTGTATCAATCCAGCCTGTCCCGCAAAGCCAGAGGGTGAACAGTGGAGCAAGTTGTTTGGCGATCCACGTGAGACTTGTGACGTTTGCCATTCTCCTGTTTATCCTTTGGTTGTTTGTCGTTCTTGCGGGCAGATTTACTTACGGTTACAGAAGGTCGGTAAACAGTACCTACCTGAAGCAGCTCTAGAACTAGAGCCAAGAAAGAACTATGTGACCTGGCGAGCCGTCAACGAAAACCGAGCCATTGCGGATAACGAAGATGACGATGAGGATTTGTTGGTTGAACAATCAGGGGAGACGGTTATCACGCAGTCAGAATTTAGACTTTGCTTACATTGTCAACAAAAAGTAGCGGCGAATGGGCGATGTGGTTGTTCGGAACAGTCTAGCCAAGTGGCAATTTTATATCTTGTGGAGAAAGAGCGACCAGTTACAAGAGGCAAAAGCAAGGGGGTTGAAAAAGGAGAAGTCGTCCATTTGGACGAATGCGCTCGCTGCCATAGTCGTGCGTTGAAAAGCAGCGAAATCGCCACTGATATTACGATGAGTGCGCTGACTCCACTGGCTGTTTTGACTGACGAGCTGTATCGTGCCTTGCCGGAATCGAATGAGCGTGATATCCGGAGTAAGCCAGGAAATGGCCGTAAGTTATTGAGCTTTTACGACAGTCGGCAAGGAGCTGCCCGTTTCGCTGCGTTTATTCAGGACATTGTCAATCAGCAGGCTTACAGACGGATTATTCGAGAAGCGGCTGAGATAACAGCCACAACCAACTTTCACCCCGATCTGGAGAAAATAAGCCGGGTAAGTTTGGATCTGGCGCTGAACTACCGTGTTGTTCACAACGATCCGGACATTGGTAAAGGAGATTTGCCTCGTGATTCGCAGTACCTCAGCCGAAGTCAAGAGAGGCGTCTGGTTGAACATATGCGAAAACAGGTGTTTGCCGAAGTCACAACCCAGTTGCGTTCCAGGCAATCGCTAGAAGCGCTGGGTTTGATAAATGTAACTTACTTTGAACCGGACAATCTACCAGATTTTCGGAATTTGGCCCTGAAGTTACAGTTAACCGAACAGGAAACCAGAACATTGGTTGAGTACCTGTTAGATGATTTGCGCCGGGGGAAAGTGGTGTCATTACCGGATGGCGTGAAACGCGATGATCTAATTTTCGGTCGGAATAAGTTCAGTCCTAGGCTGGTTCGAGCAAACGCCAACCATACTGAAATTGCCTGGATTGGCCAGACAACACGGCACCGGCGCTTTCAACTGGTGCAGAAAGTATTGCAATATAAAGAGTTGGCGTATGACGAAACGGCCGTCAAACAGGCGCTTACCGATATTCTTGAATGGCTGATCCAGACAAGTGGGGTACTCGATACGAGCCGCCCATCCGATGGCTATCAAATTCGCCATGACCGCCTTTTTTTTCAAGCTAATGCGCAGTGGTATCGGTGCGACCAGTGTCAACGCCTCAATAGTCGAGGAAACACGTTGCCCTGTCCACACCCTCACTGCCAGGGAACCTTACGCCCCATTGCGATTGAGCAGTTCGATGATAGGAATTTCTATTATGATAATTTGCGCCAACCTTTAATTCCTATGCGGGTTGAAGAACATACGGCCCAACTTGACCCCGAAAAAGGTAGACGGTATCAGAATCAGTTCAAAGCTGGGGATGTCAACATGCTTAGCTGTTCCACTACCTTTGAAATGGGTATTGATTTGGGGGATTTGCAGGCGGTAGTAATGAGTAATATTCCTCCGACTGTGGCAAACTATA
>Ga0116151_10001205_pt1 | contig 24099 bp, 22 predicted proteins | sample AD_UKC117_MetaG_FD_89893 | JGI IMG/M metagenome (GOLD analysis project Ga0116151, IMG submission 89893) | Active sludge microbial communities of municipal wastewater-treating anaerobic digesters from Hong Kong - AD_UKC117_MetaG | ecosystem: Engineered > Bioreactor > Anaerobic > Digestate... | reverse complement strand
AGCAATTGCACCCTGGTGCATACATCCTTTCCCTCACGCAAGGGAATAAAAAAATCAGTACTGTTTTTATTAAAGATTGATGAAAGTATCTTGGATGGCTTGGTTTTCATGAGTAGGTGTGTCGTCTAAATTTTACGGGTAATTTATGTAGGTCCGGGTTTGATCATTAAACCAGTATTGGCTAAAGCTCCCAGTTACCAGATAATAGAGTGACCTGGAAACTTTACCGTCTCACAAGTTCAGGCAATTGTATTCAATAACCAATTGAGGTAACCGATCCGTAAAATGTTCCTGATTGGATCTGGTAAAAGAGCCCACCTGGTGCAATATTTCTTCTGTGGGCATTAAAATTTACGCTTAGGAGACTAAATTAGGTTTTTTGGATATGAAAAGTTCGATTAGCTCTAAATCTTTAGAGAAATCAAAAATACTTCTTAAATCAAGAATTTGTTCAGTATTAAGACATATTTATCTGGGCAAATCTGTGAGGTAAATTTTGATCTGCTGGATAGAAAATACAACCTTTTTCAAATAAATTGCAAAGCCTATGCCCAATTTTCGGGCATTTTTACCAGACCGTGATAAATAGCTTTTACGGCTAAATCTACCGTATTCCGGGCGGAAGTTTTTAATAAAAGATTTCGCTTGTGTTTTTCTACGGTACCCGTAGCAATGTAAAGCTGGCTTCCAATTTCTTTGGCAGTATAACCAAGGCATAATTTCAGGAGAATCTCCCGCTCTCTCCGAGTGATGTAAATGTCTTCAAGATGTTGCATAACAATTCTAATTTTGATTACCTAAATATTTATTAATAGCTTCCACTCGATTATTTACCTGTAATTTCTGATAAATCCTGCTGATCTGAACTTTAACGGAGCCCTCAGTAATGGAGAGTTGATCGGCAATTTCTTTATTTTGCATGCCGTGGGCAATCATTTGCAATATTTTTAATTGGTGGTCGGTCAGTGATTCTGCATGTTTATTTTTTGGGCCGTAAATGTGAAAGCTTTCCAATACTTTACGGGCAATGCCCATACTCATTGGTGCTCCACCGGCCAGAAAATCATCGATCGCCTGGATGACCCCGGTTGATCGTTCTTCTTTTAGCACATAACCGTCCGCACCAGATTTGAGCGCATTGAAAATATTATCCATATCGTCAAAAACGGTAAACATAATAATTGCCATGCTGGGATGCTGCCTTTTCAATCGCATCATGCATTCAATCCCGGACATGTAAGGAAGGCCAATATCCATGATAACCAGATCAACCGGATCCCTGGATAAACCTTTCAGAGCACTTTGGCCGTCTTCATAGGTGGTATGGCAATAAAACCGTTCGGTCGCATTGATCCTGTTTTTTAAGGCTTCCCGGATTTCAGTGGTGTCTTCAACAATGCAGATATTGGTAATCATTGGAAAGTATTCGGGTAGAGAAGTTAACAAATTATTGGCAAAGTCATGTACATGATATAAGGTATCCAGTTGGTCAAATGTATTGTTATTGAATAGGTGTGTCAAGATAACTTTGGTTATCATTTGCTGCTGGGTATAAAAAAAGCGCATCAATTGATGCGCTTTAGCTGTGAAAATAGGTTTATGGAATTCAATATACAGCTATACCGTTTTCCATTGACAGAAAAAACTGGACGTATTAATGCCTTTTATCACAAGCTTATTGAGCGTTTTGGTGGCTTCTATCATAGGATTTGCAGAACCCTGAGTGACCAGGATGATTGGCGATTGCTGCTTTGGATCGGACCTGGCGTAAAACCGAATCAATTGGTCCCGGATATTAAGCGATACGGCATATTGAGAGAGAAAGGGCTGGCCAAGGATGCCGTCAATGGAGTTGGTTAAATGATTATTGATCATCCACAAGGGCACGATCGTCATCGGTGACGGATCGAATTGTAATCCATTGAGTTTTATATCATCGGCCTGAATGGCCTTGAATTTTTGACATCCACCGAAGCCACAGATGCTATTACTATTGATGACAGGCATTGCCTGCTTGAACTGCTTTTTGTATGTATCGTTGTCCAACAGGTTGGATTCTGCGCCGTAATCCAGGCTAAAGGTCACCGGTTTACCCGACAGGTCCAGATCCATGGCCAATACGGGCCCTATTTTCCGTAAAAAATTTTGTTCAATGAATTGATACGACTCGTAGAGATGATTTTGATAGTCATCGTTTATTTCATAATGGTCACTTAAATCGGTGAGAATAATGACTCGGTTGGAATAATCAATTAAAATTTCATAGTCTTCAAAAATAGCCCATCCGCTGAGACCAATGATTTCAATTTTCTTTTTCCAAAAGCTCTCCAGGGAACCAATCGATACCGGGACCGATTTAACCAGGTGATCGCCAATCTTTATCGTGCAGGTATTACTTTCAAGGTCCATGACGGCTCCGGTTACGCCACCCAAGTTCTGATTATTGGAAAATCCCGAAAAAAATTGATTGTTTAACAGCGGATATTTAATCCCGGTGTCCAGGATCAGGAATCCTTCCACTGAATCCACTTTGGTTGGAATTAAAATAAGTTTATCGATTCTAAAAAATTGGACTACAAAGGTATGCGCACGGGATTTAACCGGCCCATAAATCAGAATGGTGAACAATAATGCAGTAATATTAAAATGGTTTAAGCAAGGAGGAGTTTTCATATACATTTGGTTTCATTCAAATGTATAGGAGACTGGGCCTGAAGTAAAGTTATCTTTAGATATCAATACCGACCCGGATGGTAGCCCTCGTATATATTAAGTTAACTGATGGGAGAAGGGGATAAATCGAATTTCAATTTTTGCACCCTGATTGGTTTTGGACTGAAGTGTAAATTGGGCTCCTATTGAGGTAGCACGATCGTGCATGGATGCTAAGCCATAATGCCCAGATTTTTGACCTGCAGATGGATCAAAGCCTACACCGTCATCTTCCAACCGAAAGATCAGTTCCTGGTCTTTTTGCATTATTCCTAAGAACACATTAGAGGCATGAGCGTGTTTAACGATGTTGAATAGTCCTTCCTTATAGATGAGATAAATCGCTTGTCGTTCCTCTCCTGTAAGGCTGATTTCCGGAAGGGGATTTGGATAATCATAGCGTAGGGAGATCCCAATAGATTGGATGGTTTGTTTAGCTTGCGATTGGATTTTTTCAATCAGACTTGCCAGTGTGTCTTGCCGCTCATCGAGGATCCACAACATGTCGCGCATATTCCGGATGGAATTTTCAGCAAGTTGGCCGATTTGTTTGAGGAGAGGATGGTTTTGGCTTTCTTCCGTGGTCATCACCTCATCGGTCAGATAGAGGATCTTGCTCAGTTCGGTGCCCAGGTTGTCGTGCAGGTCGTGGGCGATGTGTTCCCGCTGCCGGCTCAGCGCCAGTTGGTGCTCCATGGCTTTCTGCCGGTTGAGGAATTTACGCCGGAGGAGCAGGTAGTTCCCCAGCAAGACCAGTCCCCCGGCGGAAATGATCAGGCATCCGATGAACCACCAGGTACGGTAATAGGGTTTGGGGATGGTGACGATGACGTGAACTTGTTTGCCCTGGATCATATCGCCACTGACCGGTACAAAGTAGAGGTGATGGGGTTTGTAGTCGGAGAATTGGAGGTCCAGGAGATCGTTGCTATTAAGGCGGGTCCAGGGATCACCAGGATCTCGTTTGTATTTAAAGAATGAGCCTTCCTGGGAAGTTGTGGAGATAACCGCCGGTCGGACAATAAAGCGATATTCCAGGAAGGGTACATCTAATTGCATAAAGGTGTCCCCGGCAAAATGTTTAATTTCCTTTCCAAAAACATCCAGTTGAACGATTTCCAATCCAGGACTAGTACTGGAAGGATGCAGATCCGGATAATGGGCCCGAAATAACCCTTTATTTGTTCCTATCCAAATGTTGTCATCATTACCCCAAACGATGGAAGATTCCCGATTAGTTTCCGGAGCAGAAGCGAGTCGCCCTTCCCAATCGTTAATTGAGCAATCGAATAAAAAAAGCCCTTTTTCGGTGAGAATGAAAGCCTGGGTATCTTTAAAAGTAATGTCATAAATAGAAGCTTCCAGTGAATTTTGTGGTTGAAACACAGAGTCCAATGTCATATTGTAAATGTAAAGGCCCTCGTTGGTACAGAGGTAAATATTACCATCTGAGGGAGACTGTTCTATGTTGTTGATAATGGGAAAGGTATATCGATATTTTTTATCGTTTTTTTTGAGATGAATTAGTTGCTTTCTGTCTAAAAGAATAATGGTGTCTTTTGAGTTAATTCGCTCGTCAAATTCTGCAATTAAGGTAACCTTAAAATCTTCCAAGGAGTCCAGAAACTCAGAAGATGAGATGTGAATGGATGTGCCGCTGGTTGACACACGCCGTTTGCCATAGTAGAAGGAACTGGCATTTATCGGTCTGTCAAATGGTATGATGTAATTGTGGGAAGTAGCGTCAATAATAGGTCGATTATTTCCTTCCTCCAGTAATTCGGTTAAAACGTAGGGTGAAGAAGCGAGAATATGATTCTTTAAAATGTGCACATCGGTAATCTGCGGGACGTTCCAATGATTTATTATATGGTCATTCTCATTTTCGTTGTATTTGAATACCGCAGAAGAAGTGGCATAGATTACGTCTCCAGAGGACGATAAAACAATATCTGTGATGGGGTCGGTGGTAATCTTTTGCCAATCGTATAGACTTTGAAACCATTCATAATTGTATTTATAAACTCCGATGTTATCGAAGGATGCCCAAATATTGACTCCATCGTTGTAAAGGCACGCGGCCGAATTATAGATTTCTTCCTCCGGGGGGTTATACAATTCAGAATAAGTATTGGAGGCTGTATTAAAAAGTAGAAAAGAACTTGATGCCGGCTTTAGGATGTAATGGTTATCGTTGAATTTGGCGCCAAAACTGATTCGTGTCGCTTTATTTGGATAGGGCTCGTACAACTCCCAATGGGTTGGATTGGTTAAATTGAACCGGGCTATTCCTTTGTTGGTAAGGAGCAGAACCGACTCCCCTTCTACGTAAGCTTTTGAAACCTCCAGGTTCAATGGGTTTATTTTGGTTTTGTCGGGTTCCTGACCGGCATGCAAATCAATGAGCTCTATTCCTCGGTCTTTAATCCATGGACATCCAATGATTTGAACGACCTCATGATTCGAATCCAGAATAGGGGTGAAGCGAACACTTGTTGTGCTGGTGAAGGAGTGAAAGGTGGTAGGCTCATTCAATGAAACCCAACCGAGATATCCCCTACAGGAAAGCCATAATTTTTCTGCCAGAGAGTCCAGATAGAATAGATGATAGTCTGATGTTAGGGTTGTCTCTTTATAAGATAGTTGAAATTGACTATAGGTATGAAGTTTATAATCAAATTTAATTATATGGTTAATAGTTGTAAACCAAAGGCTTTTGTTCTTGTATTCATAAAAGTTACTTTGAATGTTTTTTAAATTAATAGAAGTATCATTTGGTGCAAATACATGAAATTTAATTTTTGTTCTATCTAGTATGTTTAATCCTTTCTCACCGCTTATCCAGGTATTATTGCCATTATCAGTAAATATAAACCAGTTTGATTGAATATCTGATAAGCGTTCAATGGAAGTAGAATTTATCGCATTGACAGGTATATTTTGTAAATATATAGTATTTTTTATATGAAAAAAAATTAATAAAAATACAATTATATTGTATATTAATTTTGTTTTATAAATACTGAATGCCATTGCTCGTATGCACTTGGAAGCAAATCTAATATATTATAATCTATTATACCAGTATTTATATCGATCGTATAATCGGTAGTATCATTGTTATTCATAGCTTTGGAAATGCATTCTTTCTCTGCCTGAGCTAAATACATCATTGCACTTGTTTGTACACCAACAGGAGCCCATCCAGGAGGGCATTCGTCTAAGTTGCTGTAAGTTGAGTGTTGTCCTTCAACATTTCTAGGTGCTCTAAAAAAGACCCGGCTAGAATAAAATGAATCAATTGTTGTAGTTATTAAATTGGTATCTAATCCACCTGCAATATTGATGACAGCACTGTCTACAGGTAACAACCTATTACCACGAGAAAATCCTTCGAGTTTGAATGTAAAAAATTTTTGAGTTTTATCGAATCTGGTTGTTAAATAATGGAATTTTTCAGGCCTTATGATTGCTCTTGAAAATGCAATACTATCTGATACAATCATTATGGTAAACAGATCTATCGAGGAAATGAAGGCAAAATAAAATGGAAGAGTGCTTGAATTGTTTAGTGGGTTTAATTGCTTTGCTTTTGCTCCGATATTTTCTTCATAAATTGTGTCATTGTAAAATTCTATTTTGAAAGGGTTTATGGCCATTTTTAATGTATGAAAAGATATTGTATTTTTATCGGAAATTATTTTAATCAAAATTCCAATATTAATTGTATCATCATATATCATTTTTGTTGGTGGACCAAAAAACAAATTAGAATTAGTTGTGTCTATAGGAGAGCATATTGAATCTATTTTATCCCACAAATTGGTATTTTTTTTAATAGAGAAATAATATTGCTCCTCGCAGCTGTCGTAGTAATCTTTTATTTTGCACTCTTTCTTTATTAAAAAAATAAATAAAGTGAATATTCCTATTATCCCTAAGATTAGGATTACTTTAGCAATTTGATTCATTTTTAAAAATTTAATTAGTAAGTAATATATTTATTTTTAGAAATTTATTAGGACAATATTTTGCAAATATGTAATTGTATGTATATAAATTTAAGCATTTGAGAAGAAATTCTTTCATTCGGGGATTAAACTAAATGTTGAAGTGCTCATTGCACATACCCCCTAAAACCCCACTCCCTTTCAAAAGCTTAAGCGAGTATGGCAAAGCGTACGAAGATCAAACTGTTACTGGCCACGGAGCCGGTCAGCCTGAAGGTACTGGTGTAGGGATGGGTACGTACCTTTCGCAATAACCAGTTCATAGCCCTCAACGATGGGTCGACCATCCAGAACCTACAGGTGGTGGTGGACTTTACGCATTTGCAACATCCGTTCAATAGCACGACCGCTGCAAGGATTCTCCAGATAACCAAGTAAAAGACATTTAATCCAGCCTGACGGACTGGCAGGGAATACGACAGGATCAATAGAAGGCTCGCTTGTATGTGAATAGATGAGTTTTGTCTCCTTATAAATTAAAATCAATCTTGTCCTTCAGGATCTTATAGAAATTGTCATCCTGGATACCTGTCCGCTAAGAAGAAGTTCGTGAAGCGCTTTGGCTTATATTTCTTTACTCCTTGCATACTATAATATACGAAAAAGTCGTTATATGTAGGCAGTTTTTAACCTGGAGTTTGTCAACACTCAGCATTGTTATTCGCAGTTTATTAGCTTTTTAAGTCCAGTGTAATTTTTCATATTCACTTTGTTCTTGACGATTTAGCGGAGAAGAGGAATTTCCAGTACGAACAAAGAAATAATCCTTCCCTTCAAATGTCACAAAAACAGGTTTGCCACATTTTGTAATTTTTACGATGCATATTTCCGTCCCATCAATTTTGGGAAATGACAACTTAAAGTACTTTTCATAATTAGCCCCCAAATAACTCTTTACTACTTGTCTAAGTTGTAACTCAAATCCGTCAATGTCTTTTTTTGCAAGAGTATTATAATCCTTTTCTAAACCCATAATATTTCCATCATCATCGACACCCATAATAAGTGTACCTCCATCAGAATTTAGAAATGCGGATATTGTTTTTGCAATTACGAATTCAAGTTTCTTATTGACTTTCGCTTCACGAATATCAAAACGTAAAGTGGATTTAAATTCTACATGTTCATTTTCTCCTACCAAAATAAGTTCTTTAATTTCTTCTTCTTGTTTACTTTTTTTGTGTTTTAATTCGATTCTATTTTTTAGCTCTCTATAAATTGCAATTGCTCTTTTTTCCAAGAAAATATTGTAGTCATCGCTTAAAATTCCAAACTCATCAATATCTTCAATTAGATGAGATTTTAATGATTTTGGTAATTCTTCATTTACCTCCCAGAAATCTTGAACATAAATTGAAGGAGCTTTTGCTCTAATCTTTCTTTTATTTAAATCAGCAGCAACCAATGTAATATTTATGAGACTGTTCTCGTTTCTAATGCCAGCCTTTTTCAAATATGCTTTCGGGAAAAAATGATGATAGTTTTTACTATTTGCCACTTTTAACCATGAATTATCTAAAATGACTTTCCCATTATCTTCAAAATCTTTTGGCTCATGATAGGCAAGTAGGCATAATACAGCTTTGCAATAACTACTTCCTGCGCTAAAATTTGTATCAATTAAATCTTTTGGTGAGTTCATATAAACCTTTATGTCATCGTATTCAGGTCTTTCATTAATTAGAATTTTATCAATTCTTTTAATATCCTGAGCGAGCTTTGATTCGGAGGAACTTGAATATCTAAAAGACAACGACATTCTCCAGAAAAATTCCTCCAGAAATTTTATCTGTTCACCTTTTGGTTTGTCTTTTTGATAATAGAAGAAATATATAAATGGGACTAATAGTGAATCATAAGGTAGAATCGATGAAACAGGAATACGATACACAGTGCGGAAATAATCAATGCTATTTTTAAGTGAGGATATTACATCATCCCAAACATCAATAATGTTTTGTTTGTCTAATTGAAGAATGACTTTTCTTTTACACTCTTTGTTTTTACTTAAAACAAGTCCAAGAACACTTAATATTACTGAACTTGAAATAGTGTCATACTTGCTCTCAGCTAATTCTTTGAGCAACTCCTGAAATCTATCTTCCATGTCAAAATTTTGTTCTTCATCATATGTTTTAGCTGACATGATTTCAAAAAGAGTCAGTGTTTGTCCGCCAGTATTAATTCTAGTAAATACTTCGATGGCTGAATCTATATCTTCTTTTCTCAAAACAATCGTAGAAAAATCATAGGTCGAGAAGGTCTGTGAGAATTGATGTATTTTCTTAAAATGTTCATCAGAGTAATTTTCTTTTATTTCTAGAAGATTATCGTTGAAATTTAAAACTTCATTTAATGTAATATATTTACCTACAGGTGCTTCTGAAACCACAATTTGATTATCATTATCATCTATATCGCCATCCAAGTCAACATAAATTTCCCCATAGTTTGTGATTTTCTTTTCACCTTCTTTTTGAATTTTAGCTCCTAGATATGCTGCATAAAGGGAAGTAATTCGCTGTTGTCCATCTAAAACATATTGAACTTTAATATCATCTGGAACAGGTGGCAATTCTAAATTTCCAATGTTTTTGATGTCATTCAACCGTTCGTTTGTTTCCCATAAAATGAAAGTGCCAATGGGATAACTTTTCAAAATACTGTCAAGAAGTTTTGCCGTTTTATCGACACTCCAAACAAAATTTCTTTGAAACTTTGGTACTTTGATTTGACCCTTTTGAATTTCAGATATTAAGTCCGTGTATTTTTTTGAATCTGGTTTTGGTTGTTTGCTCATTGTAAATTTTAATTTGTATTGGTTTTATCTGTTTTTTAATATTGCGTATAACGGGAGTCTGTGCATCACTACTTATCTAATTTATCTTTTGTGTTATCCTAAACTGTGGCAGCTGAGGGTATGTTAAAAATGAAAGTTGAATGTGGCGTACCATCAAGACTGTCAGCACTTGTACTGACCGACCTTAGTCGCGTCAGTAGTATATTATCAAATATAAGCAATAAAGCGTCTTTTAGGCGCTTGAGGAATACTGAAAATCCAAGTATGGACCAGCCGGTGGTCTGGCAGGCACAGTTCTCCTGAGATTGTAGGTTGAGAATAGAATTGCTATCTCACCAAGTATTTGATCCTTTCCTTTCATTAGGACAAAAGTGAAATCCCATTGTCTTTTGAAAGTTCTGAATTGATGCCCGCCCGACTGACCGTCGTTCCGGCGGGTTCAATGATTTGTTGACGTTGACGGTAGTAGTCTGGATTCTTCTGTACTCGCTTATTGTTGCGATCAATAGCCGACTGAAACCCGCCTGAAGGGCCAAGTCGGGCAGGCTCGATTCGTTGGATGATTCTGCCATTTCTGGCATTGGTGCATTGTGAACGGATGGGGCAAAGCTTACAATCAGCTGGTCTGTAATGTTTAAAACGAGTAGCTGGGTGTTTGGGCTTTTTTGACTAGCGATGGTAGGTCATTTCATTGGATCGCAAAATGGATTCATTGGGGCAACGATAGGTATCGGATCCAGGGTGATATTTGAAATCCTCAACCGGGAAGACTTGATTGGTGCTATTGGCTGAGTTGGCTATAGGGGAAACATAAGTGGTAACGTTGAGATCTGTTCAGGCTGCTAGCTGGGCGGCGGTATGATATCCTTTATCAGCAAGAACATCGAACTTAGTGATCTCCAGGTTTTGCTGAACCTGAACGACCATGGATTCGAGGGCATGGGTATCATTGACGTCGCCAGTATCAAAAGCTGCAAGAAGCTTGTGTTTACCATCACTAGCTGTTTGGATGCCCGCCTGAACCCGTCCGAACGGCACGGGCGGATGACACAGTCGGGCAGGTTATATCCTACGTTGACAATATTTCGGTGTAGGATAACAGCTTGAGCATCGGGATCGGTAGTGGACAGTTGTTCTTTACCGGATTGGATGATTTCATCTCCAAGTTCGCAGTACTGATTCCACTTGTCAATCTGATCGTTGATCTTGGCATGCAGCTGCTCTTTTTCTTCGTCATCATCAGCTAGATCGAGCTCTTCACAGTAAGCATTGATTTTGGCATCAATGTAATCGAGGTGTCGGTGGATTTTAGCCAGATTGTAATTGTTTTTTAGGCTATTCTGAGCTCGTACTTTAAAGGAGTCGATGGCGATGGTTTTGCCCTCAATGAGTCTCCAGTCTTTGAGCAAGGCAACAAAATGGCGAAAGACTTGACAAAAAGCGAGGGCATCCTGCTTGCGGAAATTAGCAATGGTCTTATAGTGAGGTGGTCTACCTTTTAAAAGCCAGATGACTTCCAGATTGACCTTACAGGCATGTTCTAGTTTACGGCAGGACCGGATGCCATTCTGATAGCCATAGAGATAAAGTGCAGGGACATCTATTCACCTCACTCATGATCCGACCGTCACTTGCCTTGACAGCTCTTTTGAATTCATCCTATGTTGAAGTTCAGTCGCGTAGCTTAGGCTATGCTCGTTCACTTCGCCTTGCCTGAATTCAAAATAGCTAGTCCTCGGACTCATTCGGAGGCAAATAGATGTCCCTTGAGGAGTACACCTGGGTGTAAAGGTGGGCGACCCTGTTCATTTAACTCGAGGTTTTTGAAATCAAACTGCTCTAGAGGAAGCACATCAATAAAAGCATCTATAATACGAACAAAAGCTTCTGGGTCGACCATTTGTTCGATCGAAGAGATGAACATTTGTTCGCGATCTTGACCTTCGACAAAGTCCATAATATATGTTCGTTGGTTATAGTATTAATTTACGAAAAACCAATCACATTAAAAAATATAATTATAGGTTATTGCACAGTCTGACGGATAATTATATCCTCCGTTGCGACGAAGGAGCTATGGAGTGATATATAATGTTATAGCCAGTTTACTTCTCTTATGGATTTTTTGTGTCAAAATTATCTATCTTTAATTAAATCTTTTAGACTAAATTAAATTCTATTCTTGACTTCCTACAATCTTACCTTTTTTGAAAGTATATATACCTAGTGATTTTTCAATGTCTATTCTGAATACACCTTCTAATGGCCTGCCATCTATATCAGTATAAATATCTGGTTTGCCATCTTTATATAATATCCCTCCATAATGATCTTCAACTAATGAACCATTGCGTTCTTCCAATGTATAAAGAGATGTAAGTATCTTTTGAGGAAATTTATTTGTTATTCGCACAACTGATTCAGTTGCACGAAAACATAAATCTGTTAAAGGAGTAATTGATATAAGCTCTTCATTATTCAAATCCTTGCATCTGTAAACCACTTCATCCCGGTTTAAATTCAATACTTCAATTAGCATGTTAGGATATAAGCCATCAACTCGATGCCCACCAATCCTATTGAATGACTTAAAAAAATCACTATAAATATTAGAATTTAACCGATTATCGGATTTTAGTATTTCACGGAATATAATTCGTTGTTTTATTGATAATTTGGACAAACCATAAGTCAAACTTTCAACGGTTTTTACTAAGGGCCACTGATTTGATGAGGTTGATGTTTCTTTTGCTGGTTCAGGTAAATCATTCAAGGCTAATTCAAAGTCTGGCCACCATTTTTCGAAAGATGCTCTTAGACGATCGTTACTTAACTCATAGTCAAGAATGGAATTAATACTTTGTATCAGTTTAAATGTACCTGACTTATTAGCTATACTACTTTGAAAAAGCGACAATGGACCACTCAGTTCTGATGGTAAGACATTGATTAAATATGGGCACACCTGCCCTTCATTTAACGTTTTGGAAAGAGCTCCTGCTTCAAAATTCATCCATGGGCTGGTTTGATTTAATTCGGTTACGCAAATAATTCCAAAGTGTATTTCGGACAGGGCAGTTGTGATTTCTTGAGTCCATCTATCACCAGGTCGGATACTATCAGACGATACCCAAATGTCCACTGTATGAAGAACGTTTGGGAGCCACTGACTGAGTGCTAAGGCTAAAGTCTTACTTGGTTCCCCAGACCAACTGATGAATATTTTATTCATGTTTATTTCTTTTTTAACAGCAACCAAATAAGGGTGTATTACTTAAATTTTAATACTAATTGGCTATAACGTTTTGGCGCTTGGTGCAGTGGTGGATTTGTGGGGCGCAAAGCTGTCAATACACCACCAAAGTTGATGCGAGGTAGAATGTTCAATTAACCACGTCACCCGCCATTGAGCCAAACGCCTGTTATGCATAGTGTTTTTATTCATCACTTTTTGTTTCACTGTACTTGTCCCTAAACTTTCTAAATTCAGATATAGCTATATCACCAAATTCATAACATTTTACTAAGAACTCCTTATAACCAGTTTCTGTCAATATTTCATCAGGAATCCGTTGTATAACTTCTGTATTTCCCTTAACTCTATCAAAAAGTGGAAGCTGTGGTATGCCGTTTTTATTCAACATTCTTGCATAGGGAGTGAAGCTCATAATTATCCATCCGAATAAGTCATATTTGTCTTTTAATAAAAAATATGCATCCTTGTCTTCATCTGTCATTAGTTCAAACCATTTAGGTAAAATTGGTTCACTGTATGTAAGAATTGGGTCAAGTCGTTCTGCTATTTGTGGTGAGAAATAGGATTCATACCAACTCTCAAAAAAAAGTGCTTGAAAGTTCTCCCATGTCAAGAGCTCTACATTAGTGTATTGCGAAGTACTTAGTGAACCTGATTGAAAGTCACTTGTCGTAATTACATAACCAATATTGCAGCCTAAATCATTAACAACTGTTCTAAACCCGTGAATTACGTTTTGAGGAATATTTGAATTCCAATACTTGCACTCACAGACAATAGAGTATTTTCTACCTTTTATGGTTTCTTCGGCATAGACATCTAATTCAACCTTTCCACGAGCTGTTTCAGTTGTCTTCTCCGTCTCTACATTAAAACCACATTCTCTTAAAATTTCAGAAACTTTATTTTGTAAATCTTTCCAGTCTCCAGGTTGGTTTGTTGTTAACTTCATTTAAATTCAAATTGTTTCTGTTTGATGTTTCTGGTTAACATTATGCAAAACGGTTAGTACACCTGACCTACGACCGATAGGGAGTATGGTCATGGTGTACATTGTTATCGACTAGGTTTTGAAATTAATTTGCTGCAAATATCTTATTGTTCAATTTTTAAAATTAATTTTTCATCTTCGAGGTATTGCACTCTAAATACCTTGTTCTTTTTTAAGACTGATTTAATCTCACTATTAGATTGTTTTAAATTTATAGTTTTATTTAATGGGTTTTTAAATACCAAGGTGTCATATTTAATAAAATTTTTAATCGTAGTGATATATTCAAGAGTGTCAGTTTTTACTGTATAGCTATTTTCTATATCTTTCAGCTTCTGTTCAAGTTTAACGTCATTAACTATTTTGGCGTAAATGAGTGCAGCTATAAATCCAATAGTCAAAATTATAACTGCCCACCAGTATCCGACTAAATCATTTAAATTTTCATTTCCTCTTTTTCCTGGTAAATAGGGGCCTATGAAAATTATAATCAAGACTGATTTATTTAGTTGATAATTTATATGTTTAGTCCACACCTTCTCAATTATTTTTTTGACACTTTTATTTTCTATGTTGGATTTAGCATTCACTTATTTAAATTTCATATGGTTTGATAATTTTCCTTGTCGATAACGTTTTGGGGGTTTGCGTTGGCGGGGAGTTTTAGCACTAAACTTTATATGGAGAACTGAACTTCCACCTTGCACAAATGTGTCTGCGAAGCACGGAACCCCCGCTATTGCAAACCCCTTGTTAGCGGCTGCCTTACTGTCGTCTGAGTAGGTGTTTAATGTCATTGTCTTGGAATGTTGTAATGCTGTTAGCCGTGTTGTTGTCAAAGTATTCTGTGTAATTTTTTTCTATCATCTTGTCTGCAACTTGTTTTGCGGTCAATAAGACCTTTGTTGGAACAACTGGCGTTGCAATTAAAAAATCAAAGACGTTCATTTCTTCTGTCCACTCTAATTGAAGAAAACCATTTTTATCAATCACTGAATTTTCGTTGTCAATGCGGTAGTTAGTCGGGTCAAATGTGTCGTTGTAGTTTTGATAAAGTGCAGCCCACTTTGTCCGAATAATGTCAGCACCAACTTTGTTTTTAGTGTCAATGTTTGGATTGAGGAGAAGTCCAACCGTTCCCCACGTTTTGTTTAGTGAAGGATTGCCACCCCACAAGCCCTCAGCACTTGCAAGGGCAAACGCTTGTTTTTCTAAACCACGGAAACTCTTAATAACTTCTTTGAACCCTAAAATTGCCCCTTGTCCGAAGGAAGTTGTCGGGTGATTGGAAAAAATCATTGAGTAAGTGTTACTCCTTGTTTGTGATTGTCTGCCGTAACGAATTTTTACTTTAACAGGTATCTTGGTCGCAATGTCTTTGAGGCAAAGCCTTCTCCACTTTACTCGTTTGGGCGTTATGTCCCAAAGCAGTGAACCGATAATTATAGTGCCTCCGTTAAAGTCCATTTTTTAATGTCTGTTGTCGTTGTCAAAGGTTGCCGCTAACGTACGGCCGTACCCGACGGCCGTCACGAAGGGCGGCTGGCGTGGTCACGGCTTGTTGTATAGCGTAATTTTTTTAGTTTTCAAAAGCAAATTTCACTTGAACCGAACTTGATACATGAATTTTTTCAAATTCTACCGGAATTCCAATGTATTCTTGACCGATTGAAGATGACCCTCGAATACGGATACCGGTAACTTTTCCTTCAAGCATGTTTACTATCTCAGTACTACCATCAGAAAGAAATATAGCCGGCCCTAATGATTGATTAACAGCAGCAGCCATTGCAATTGCGTGCATCTTTGCCTTAGTTACAGCTTCAGTTTTAAGTGCAAGTTTCAGTTCCTCAATTCTTGAATGCTCTGTTCGCACTATGTCCACGTTCGACAGGCCAATGCCTTCTAGCTCATAGATTACCTGACCTGCTGTTCTAGCTTCATAGACCAATAGTTCATATGATTTTGACTTTAGGATATTTGGCTTTCTGATAAAATATTTCTTGAAGTTACTTGTCAAGTCAGAAAGAGACAGTTGACTACTCAAATCTATCCCAATTTCATTTAACTTATTTGACATTTGTATTTCCAGTTCTTCAACAGACTGTTTGCCCCTTGTATCACTTTCTGATATTAGAATGGATAGAAAAATTCTGTCGGGAACGACAAATGTATCTACGTGTGCACTTGTCTCAATATATGGTTGGTCAATAAAGTTCTTTGTTTGACCATTAATTGGGTGCATGAACAATATCAGATCTAATATTACAATTATCCATTTCATATTCTTTATTTTATGCTACACAACGTTTCGGCTGCACCCGACGTGCCGTTGCGATTGCAGGCATGGCGTGGTCGCAGCTTGTTATAAGCTGGCTTTAAGAATTTACCAGTTTCTTAGTTGCAACTAATTCGGCTCCCAATAACTGACAAATTTCAGGAACTGTCGTATGTTCCATTTCCCATATTCTCATTTTATAATTATTTTGGTTGTATTCGTTTATTTTTCCTTCCATTAGTACGCCTCTTAAATTATTATCTGCAATAAGTAAGCGAAGTTTCGATTCTTCTTTGCCTTTCTCGTAAATTTCCAAACATAATTTACGTATTAGTCCTTTTGGGAATTTCATCATCCTTTTGTGATCTAAAAATTTGGCCGCAAGATTGATTATTTGATCTTCTTCCCAAATTTGATAGTTTAAATGTTCTGCTAGTTCAAAATAATTCGCGGTAATTGTATCCATCTCAGTTTCGTAGTCGAGTAATTTCCAATTATGTAATTTTTTTTCATAGATATCGCTAAACCCAAATTCTCCATTGTGAGTAAAAAAGAATTTTCTCGTTGTGATATAATCACTAAAGGCTTGTTCATAGTTTCCTTTTCGAACTAACAGTTTACCTTTCTTAGTCAATCTGTATTGAGACTTTAGAAGTGTTGTACCTTGGTTGTTTGACTCAATATATCCCTCTTTGATTATTAGTTCGAATACACTATCCAACATTTCCCTACCAAATGGACAACCTCTTGATGCATTTTGAAAAGCAATTCCGATAGGTTGAAATTCAGATCTTTCCTCAAATTTCAAGTAGAGGAGTTCCCTGAAAACTAATCTGATTATTCTATTTGGAATTGGTGCTTTCATTCATATTTTGTTCAATCTGCTTGCTCATAACGTTCCAGTGCACCCGCTATGCGATGCGATAGCAAGCATGGCCGTGGTGCATGTTGTTATCCCTCGTTTAGCATTTTTTCAACCTCTTCTTTTAATTCATCAACTAAGTGTGAAACAATATTTGATAGCTTCCGGTACGATTCAGTAATCTGCTCCTGACTTTTATTAGCAAGGAAAAAAAGTTGACCTGATATTTCCTTAATTTTCACCACTAGTTTGCTCTTTGGATCGATCTTGTTATCAATTACCCAGCGATCAATAGCCTTGCTCGAAATGCCAACAAGTTGATGCCTATATCCTAAGCTATTGGTAATCTTAATAACTGTTCTTTGCAGGGAAATCCTATTGTTGAATTCAGACATAATCTTAATTAATTTTAAATTTTTCAAACCATTTTTTGATTTGCAAAAGGCAATCTTTCACTCCAATAATTTCTTCATATGTAAAGTTTTCACCTTTCCCTCGAGTTGATAATATTCTTGAACGTTTTAGGATGTCATAACATTCAGATTTAATCTTTAACGGATGACTTTCTAGTTTTAATGCAGAATCTCTTGAGAAGTTAAATCTATTTTCGATTCCCAGTGAGTAACATGTTGCAAAATTTCTAATAGCTAAAAAAACTGTCGATAGGTCAAAAATAGAACTATCACATGAATTTGTTAAAGAAAGAAATGCTTCTTCAAAAAGTCTTTGAAATTTCTTACAATCAGAAGTACAGTTTTTGTATTTTGAAGGTGTTCCCAGATTCTTTATTAGATCCTTTCCAGTACTAGAAAAAATTAATTTGGACTCAATTGATAAATGCCATGCAAACGGATTTCCCTCATCCCATAATTCTCGAATCCTACTTTCCGAATAAATTGAATAGTCGTCTTTATTAAAGTTTAAAGTATCCATCTGAGTCTCTACTATGGCCAACAAATCAACATCGGAATATCTATCTATTTCTCCTCGACAAACTGATCCAAATGCATATATATACATCTACCTTCTATTGTATCTCTTAATTAGAACGGAGATGAACAACCCGAAAGCAATTAATCTTAGTGCATAAATTAGGCTTTTGTAAAAATCTGAATATTCACTAGGTGTTGCGATGCTTAGGAAGATTTGAGGCATTTTACGAAATGTGTTTAAATAATATTTTAAGGAAAATGGATCATCTCTGATCCAGATGACCTCATAAATTGTCATTATTAACCATAGTAGTATAACTGACCTTACAAGTTTTCCAAGGCTTTCCCCATTACCCCAAATAAATTCAAGAACAATAAACCTTAACCATTTAAAAAACATTTTTGCCCTATCCCAACCTTTATATTTCTTTCTATAGTAGGATTCATTTGACTTCCATGCCTTTTTATAATGACTTTTGGTTGCTTCAAGTTCTATCAATATAGCATCATTAGCGCCCTCAGTATCTCCAATTGAGTCAAAGTTTGTCCTCAATGTTCTTGCAAACTTTAATTTTACATTCTCCCAACCGGGACAGCCAGTTTGAATAATTTCACGATCAACAAAAGTTCTATCAAAAGTTGCATAGTCAAATTTACAGCCATCAAAAGATGATCCAGTTAAAATTGAGCTATTGAATTTAGCACCATTAAAGTTACAAGAATCGAAAACACAGTTTCTGAAATAACAATTATCAAAATAACTATGATGGAAATCGACTTTCTTAAATACCTTATTTTTGGATCCTACGCGAATAAATGTTTTAATCGAGTAGTTCTCTTCATTTACATTTTCGTTAAAGATCTTGTCCTTTATTATTTCTCTTTCACTTTCAATCATAATTTATTATTTCAATGAGGGATAACGTTGTGGCTAAATGCAGTAGGCGACGAATGGAGCCTATTGGCATTTTAGCCTTTGTTCTCCTCTAGTTTTTCAAATTTAATTACCATCAGTGCCAAACAATAGGTCCCTAGAAATATAGCGATTTAGCATATCATTAGACTCTTCAGTAAAAGCTGAATAAGACATTATCCAGTCAACTAACAATTCTTCTAAAGCAAACTTCTCTGATGTTGAATCATCTGAAATATCATAATAAATAATTACAATTGAACCTAGTTCAATTATTTGTTGCTGCTTAGAAAGGAACTCTTTTGCTTTAATGAACAACAATTCCTCAGATGAATCTAATCCTTTCGGAAACTTGATTGATTCAAATTTTAACAAAATTGAATCGCAGGTATATGAAGATTTAAGCCTTTGCTGTTCTGTTTTATCTTTAATTGAATATAAACTTCCAGGATTACTTTCAGTTAAATACTTTTCTTTGAGTTCAAAGATGGATATTAAATATTCAGAATAATCAAGTGCTGCTGTAAAACAGTAAGATGCAATTTCATTCCTATATCTAGAGATTTCATTGATTCTATCTAATGAAGTTTGATCATCCTCTCTTGTGCTCTCAGTACTTGGTAAATTGAATTTTGTCATAAAATTATTAATTTCTTTTTCTAGTTCCTTACTCACTCTGATGCTCTCGCTTGGGGAGAAATTTCTATCTTGAAGATCAGATAGATGTTCTATTGTCAATAATTTTAGTTGATTAAGATATAGTAATGTATTTTCTGTAATACTAAGATTAGATACTAATAACTCTAATCCATAAGTTCTTAGTGCTCTAGTTTCTTCAACTTCGCATTTATCAATTATAAATTCAATATAATTTAATGCTGCATCTCTTAATAAAGAATCGCCTTCTAATGGAGGAAGATTGCTAAGCTGTGTTATTAATAACCTAAATTCTATTAGAGTCTGATCAGAAATCATCTCTCTCTTTGAATGAGGGCTATTAGCAATTTGAACGTCAAAATTTGCTCTATAATCAATACTTAAATTGAGTATACCCATAATGGTATTAAAATAAAAGATAGTATCTTTAAGTGCCTCATTTTTAACATGGTAATCTATTGAATCCAAATAATTGATAGTTTGTATAGATAATTTTTGATAGTTATCTATATACTTTGTTCCTGAATTCGTTTTGACAACTTCCTCCAAAGTTTTAATATAGTCTACAATAATTTCATCGAGAGAACTTTTATTTATAATAGAATCTTTTAAAACATTATTGGAATTATGATATGTTAGTAAAAGGTCATTGAATAAAATTTGAGTATTTATTAGACATTTTAATGATTGAATATTTTTATAAATCAAAACACATTCTTGAGGAGAGTATTTTTCTAATTCGAAATAATTGTTAAATAGAATAAACGTGGGTGTGGATATATCAAATCTTTTTTTTAAAGTACTCCTTATTAGGTTTTGAATGTCATTCTTGACAATAGAATTAGTTAATTCATCTATTTCTTTTTTAGTAAAATAGCTACAATAATATTCACATATCTCTCTTTTAAGTGATTCTGCAGTATTATCTTTAAAGATTTGGGGTAAATATGATTCTAATATATCAACAAATTGACTACTATTTAGTAAGTCAATTAGGTTAATACAAATACTTTTTTCATTTTCTTTTTGAGAGTAACAAAACGTAGAAACAATTGAAAAAAAAACGATTATTAAAATTGCTCTCATGGTTTCAAAATTTATTACTAGATGTTAATAACAAAGCCATAAAATGAATTCTCATTGTGAATTTTGGCAAATACATAAACATGAACTACCTTGTTCTTTATCTATTGGAACTTTATGTATTTCAACACTCTCGTTCTTATTCCTTTGAAATAAAAAACCCCATGCATATTTATCATTAAGAGAAGTACTTGTCCAAAAATATCCTTTTCGATTAAGTTCATCTGAATTCAAAATAACTTGCTTTTTGCTATTTGCTTCATCTCTTTCATTGAAGATGCATTTTCCTGCAAGCTGAATTTGAAATCCTTTGTCAATTAATCCATCATAAGTCTTTAATCCTTTGCCTTCTTTTCTGTCAGATTCAGTAGCAATATACCCGCCGTATTGATTTAATAAATTGTCCCAATCATCTAAAGTTGGTAATTGACATCCTTCTGGGCACGCTTTCATCGCTGCTTGCCAAGAGTATAAATATCCCATGTTTTTATTTCCAATATGATTGTCTATGTAAATTGAGCGACTGCTATCTAAATCTGGGGAGTATATATCAGAATACAGGTTTTCTAAAATCCACTCATTTTGTAAAAAGGGAATTGTTTTATATAGAATTTTTCTTTCTTTACTTCGATAATCAGTTACTTCTCCAAAATTTTGATTGTTTTTATTTTTAATCTTTGATTGTTCTAGGCTGTCTTGAGTTTGCTTCTTAGTTTTTACTTGAAATGATGAATCGATTTTCTTTAAAGCCATATCAGTATCGGTTTTGATAGGGTCAGGATCTTGTATTGCAACTTGTGGCGTAATAATGATTTCATTATCTTTAACTAAAACTTTATAGCCAATAATTATCAAAACAGCACTAAATAAAATGATTGTAAATCCTTTAAGTTTACCATAATCGATTAATGGTAATACAAACAGTATAAACAGTATTTTCCATTTATTCTTTTTCGTAATTTTATAATCTCTATTTTTTGGGACATTGCTAAATAATTGTAATATTGATTCTGTAATTCTATTTAATTCTACATTATAATTTTCTTTTGATATGAAACCATTACTAAAATCTTCTTTAGCTCTAAAATAACGATTCGATAATAGAATCAATCTGTTATCTGGAATATACTTGTATCCAAAAGCAATAGCCTCTTCTAGTTTCGAATTGGCTATTAGTTTTTTAATATGATTGTTTATTTCTTTTCCCTTCAAGTATGATACGTTTTATTAATTGATTTTCACTTCATCACTAACCTTCTTTAGTTAGAAGGATTAACTTAGTTAGGGATTATTTCGAACATGTCATTTAAGATTATTTATAGGTTGCTATTTTCATTAATGTATATTCAATTTATTCTTGTTGCAAGTTTTTTTTATTTATAAATTGAGGAGAACGGTCTTGCTGCACCCGTCGTAGCCTGCCGATAGGCGGCTATGATCGTGGTGCAGCTTGTTATGACTAGTTATTCTATTAAGTTTTCCAACCATTCTATAATTCTCCAATTTGACTTGTGAGGTAAATAACCAGAAGGTACTGCTTCTGTGGCTATTGTGCTATTGAAAAGTTTTGGTAAAAGTGGATTAATGTCCTCATATAATCCATAAGGAACCAATCTCTTGAAAATTTCATTACATAGTCTTTGGATAAATTCCGGATTTATTAGCAGCCACAAATTTAGATTGTAAGTTTGAATCATTTCGAGATGTAACTCTGTTAATTCTTCATTAATAGGAACAATTTGATATTTATAAATTCTATCAATTTTACCATTTCGGTTTAAAACTGAAAAACTACAATTGTAAAATTCAAAGTATCTTGTAATTTTTGCAGAGCATGGAGTTCCAGAAAACCATGTGCCCTCTAAAGAAGTTCCATTACCTACAGGTTTGTCTTCCTCCCTTTTAAGAAAAAATCCTTTTAAGCTACAATACCGATCTTCAATTCCCAATCCTAAATAGTCTCTTAGCTTTTCCCAAAGCATCTTGTGGTTTGATGGATATTCTTTTATTATGAATGAGGAGAAATCAATTAATCCATTATATTTTATGTTTCCTTCTGTCTTCATTAGATTCTATTAATTAGTCATAACGTTTCGGGCGCATACGCCGTCCCGCCTTTCTATTGCTCGTTCCAAGTTACAATGTTTGTTAATGATATCATGTTCTTCCTCGTTCTTATCTATTTCAGGCGGGATGGCCGTTATCGCGCCATGTTAGATGTCGTTCTCAATATTCAATTGTATAACCATTCAGTGCCAAAAAACAATTTAATCCCTTCTTCAATTCTAGTTGTTTTGCATAATACAGGCATTCGACATTTTGTATTATGCCTTCTACTAATTCACAGAGTTTAGAGTAATTTATTGTAGTAAAACATTCTTCCTCGACTTCTTAGTTTCTACTAGTTCTGTAGCTTTTCTGTGCAAATGACACTAATGCACCAAAGTCTACAAGTTTGTATATCTCAGATTTATTGGTTAATGAAAAAGTATGGACTAATGAGTTCCTAAGACCTTTTATTGAACTGATTTCTTTTATGCTTAAATTACTAAAGTTTAGCATAACATGTTCAATACTATTTTTACTGAATTTATTTACAGTTTTATTACTTAACAAAGTGCCTATTAGATCAGCTACAACCAAGTATTCAGCTATTGCTTTTAACCATTTTGAATAGAAATTTACAGGAATATTGTCTTCTGATGAAGAGAGCTTTAGGTCATCTATTGTAAAACCGATTGGTTTTTTATTAATTTGAATGAAATTGCTTCTGGCTTTATTTAAAATCAAAATATATGTAGATATTTGGTTATTAAATAAGTTACTTTGGCTATAGTTAAAATTAAAGAGAAAAGATATTACTTGTTGTGGATCCATTAATTCAAATTTGTTTGAATCTATTTTAGATTTAATTCAATACCAATCAATTTGATAATTTCTTCGCCAAGAACAGGAATTACATTAGGAATATTTTCTGATACTGCGAGACTATAATCATCACTTATTTTACTTGAAACATCTTTACTTTTAACATTTGAAGACCTTCTGTAATTGACATACAAGTTAATCTTCTGTGTGGTTTCCAGTAATATTCTTATCAGTTGGTTTATTTTAGTATTGATTTCATTGCTAAATGCAAATCGTGTTAATTGAGCAGCCGAATTGAATTTGGAACTTGCAGTATTGTATTCTTCTAATATAGGTAACAAAGATTCATCTTCCCAGGATCCAAAGAATAGATGGTTACTAACTTTGTTAATCTTGGTATGAATTGTCGTGTATGCTTCTATATATTCTCTCGCTAGATTCATTTTAAATTGTATGATTTGGGTATACCGAATCTCGTCTTTCTTAGTTCTAGCATCAAAATAAAATTTAACTATTCCTGCAATAATTGTTAGGATTAAAGCTATTTGGGACCAATATTTTTCGAAATACTCCATGAATTGCAATTTTAAGAATGACATCTAACGGTTCTGTGATATGGAGCAGACGCAGCGACAGCAAGTCTGATCTTATATCACTTGTTAATTGCTTTTATTTTTTTCCACCAGTTCTTATATTGAACAAATAATCCACAATGATTAGAAAGCTCTTCCTCTATT
>Ga0116151_10001198_pt1 | contig 24143 bp, 20 predicted proteins | sample AD_UKC117_MetaG_FD_89893 | JGI IMG/M metagenome (GOLD analysis project Ga0116151, IMG submission 89893) | Active sludge microbial communities of municipal wastewater-treating anaerobic digesters from Hong Kong - AD_UKC117_MetaG | ecosystem: Engineered > Bioreactor > Anaerobic > Digestate... | reverse complement strand
GTAAAATGTCAGCCACATTTTTGAAAGTACCACCGATTAAATCAAGTGGAATGAATACCCCAGACAACCATCCTGCGACGTTCGTCAGCGCTGCGCCGCAGATGCCGCCGACCGCCTTTTCATTCATCAAACTACCGAACAACAAGCCAAAACCCACAAATAAAAGCGAGCTGAGTGCTGTCACGAGAATCGCAGGCAGGAGATTAACGGTAAGTTCAAGCCCAGCAAAACAGGAAGCAAACAACGTGATTGCGGCTTGCGCCAATGCCATGACGAACAATGGCAAAGTGTAGCCCAATATGAAATCCAAAGAAGTCATGGGTGATGCAAACAAGCGCATTAGAAACGATGATGTACGGTCTTTTGACAACAGCATCCCCGAAAACAATGCCATAAAAGCGGTTCCAAACATTGCTAAACCGGGTGCAAGATTTTCAATTGAGAACATCGTGTTATTCGCTTCGGCGGGGATGCTGGCATTGATGACGGACAGCAGAACCAGGAGTATCAGTGGAAACCCCAATCCGAAAAAGAGGTTTGTCGTGTCGCGTAATATCTCTTTTGTGTTACGTTTAGCAAACAGAACAATTCTCATACAGCACCTCCTGAAAGCATAACAAAAGCGTCCTCCAGCGTACATGTGCCGGTCTGTCCGGTCAATTCCTCTACCGTACCAATCGCCGTCAATTTGCCGTTTACCATGATACCCACACGGTCGGATAATGCTACCACTTCTTCAAGATAATGTGTTGTAAGGATAATTGTTACCTTTCCTTTTAGTGACTTAATGGATGCCCAAAGTTCGCGTCGGGCAAGCACGTCAAGCCCCAAAGTGGGCTCGTCAAGAAACAGTATTTTCGGACTTGAAATCAAAGCCATTGCAATGGAAAGCCGCCTCTGCATGCCGCCCGATAACTGCTTTGTTTTTTTGTTCCGTACATCGTCAAGTCCGAACTGCGTCACCATTTTATCTGCGCTTATCTTTACAGTTTGGCTATCCTGACCATAAATGCCAGCTATAAGCTCCAAGTTTTCGATAACTGATAAATTGGCGGCTACGGCTGTTTCCTGCGGCGAGATATTGATTTTCGCTTTGACAGCCTGCGGGTGTTCCTTCACGCTATCTCCGAGCAGAACCGCATCGCCGCCCGTTGGCTTAATCAAACAGGATAGCATCTTGATCGTTGTGGTTTTCCCCGCACCGTTGACACCCAAAAGAGAAAACAATTCACCTTGCTCGATCGTCAGATTCAATTCATCTACCGCCGTAAATTCGCCGTATTTTTTTGACATATTTGTAATTGTGATAGCATTCATTCTTCGTCACCCCTTTTGGGCGTAGTGCCATCAAAGATTGTTGTGACAAGCTTATTGAAAGCATTTTTAGGCGGTATCGCTATGCCTTGTTTTTCGTCACCCAAGATAATCAAGGCGTCTCCGGGATTGATGTCAAATATTTCACGGGCTTCTTTTGGGATAACAATCTGCCCTTTTTCACCTACTTTGACCGTCCAAGCGTATTTGCCTTTATGTTTATTCATTATGAGCCTCCGTTCGTAAAGTATGATTTGTATTACAAGTATACTATGTGCGACTGTTTTTGTCAAACACATCCATATATCTCTATAAAGCCTTTAATCATAGGATTCTCGTCCAAAGTTCCAAGATATGCTGCTTGCCTTTGGGCAGCCAAATCTTGCCGTAATATTATCTTTTAACGATTACAGGACAAATAGTTAAAAGATGCACACCCCCAGAGGTCTAATCGTTAAATATAAGCACTTGGCAACTAAGGTTCGTGTCAAGTATCCTCCGAAAACGGCAACTCTAAAACACCAACTATTGCTACAAGACAAAAAGCACAAAGCACAAAAGTGGCTTAATTCAAGCACTTTCGGGCAAACAAAAAACCATCTGTCGACAAAATTTCTTTTATCAATAGATGGTATTTGATTTGGTGGAGACGAGGGGATTCGAACCCCTGCCCCCCTCGTTGCGAATTCGAAGGAGCGAAATATAGTCAGTATCATTTAGTGCCAGAATGTGCAATATATCGAGGTTCAAAAAAATTGGCGAGTACATTTGGTACTAGCTAATATAAGCTAATTACAAGGTGTCTCCCGTCAAAGTACCCGTCAAAATATTTGTGCTGTAATTAAGTGATATTGGCCCTTCGCGCAATACATATTTCAACAATAGTATTCACTGGATATGGTACGGCATTATGTTGATCTGTGGGGATCAGATCTACAGAAGATGCATAGGAAATACAGCCCTGTAGAAAGCCTGTTTCGGAATGATTAGGGGTTTATAGAGGCGCCAATAACTGGCTCTGACCATGATGACCAGGGATATCGGCGTTGATAGAGAAATTGCTATAGGAGATTGAAAAATTGGAAATTTTTCGAGGGGGAAATCTAGAAGGATTGTTCTTCCGAGCATTTTTGGTTATCCGTACCCCCAATAAAAATTTATACTGTTTTTTACAGCCATTATGAATATAAACATTGTGAACCAATGTACCAATACATCATTCGGAGAGTTCAGTTCTGACTAGAAGTAGCACTTTTTTTCCAGTTTCATTGTATTTGAATGTTGGCAAGTATTCATAGCCCATGTTTTTTAAACCAAAACGGACAGTCTCCTGCAAAATAATTTCAGCCTTAGAATCTCGGGGAGAGTCATTATTTTGACTGAAATTATCAACGATCTCTTTTTCTGAGGGCATTCTTTCACCAATAAACAGCGGCCAATTGATTACGTAATGTTTTTCATGTTTGTCAAGGCAATCGGAATGATCGGATTTGATAGGTACATCTTCATAACTTACTAGTTTCCTGGGCTCAATAACCTTCTGGAGATCTATATTCTCGCGTTCGTAACATATGCGGTCGATGATTACTCCAGACCATGCTTGCTTCCCTTCAAATCTATAGGCCTTAATGAGACCATCACTGACCAAAATAGGATGTTTATAATACAATTGGCCTATCGATAATCCCCCTCTTAAAGGGTAGCCACGAACTAGGGCTTGTGCCAATAAATAATTTAGGCATAAGACCATATTGTTAAAATCTACCTGGGAGTCTCCTTTAGTGAATAAGATTACCGAATCAGAAAACTGTAATATTTTTATTTTATTTGAGATGTTCAGATTAGGAATTTTTTCAACTATAACTTGTTTCCCTCGTAGAGCAGACAAGATACTGCATTGGAATATATCTGCCATTTTATTTGCTATTTGTTCATGTGTATGGCTAGAATTTTCTACTAACTGGCTAAAGCCTAATATATCTAAAAAGGCCACATAACGCATATTATCCACAATTAAGTCAGTCCTCTTCCAAAATTCTAATAAATAGCCTATTGCTGAATGTGCCCAGAATTGGCTTTTGCTTTTCGACAACTAATGGCCACTTTAATCAGAACGCGTCGCCAGAATTCAATCCTAAATACATATTATCCACATACTTGTAGAATCCTGCCTAAACATGCAAAGCAAATGCTATAATTTACCATAGCACAAGAGAGGAGGGATAAACTAGACGTGGGTGATAATTCGATTTCAAATCAAGATGCTTCTATCAGATTTATGGAAAATGATTTTAATCAGTCATATTTGCAGATGAGGCATTATGATACCCAAATATATAATGCATTCAGGTTCCTTTTTACCTTATATGTTGGCCTCATTGGAGCATCATTGAGCTTGTTTCAGATAGGTATTCAGAAGGGGATTAACCTAGTTATGCCTGGGGTGGCAATATTAGTCGTTGGACTAGTAATCGGGATCTTTATGTTGGCGATAATAGTAAGAACAAGAGCATATTTTGTACATATAGCAAGATATATCAATGAGCAGCGGCATTTGTATTTGCGAAACCAACCAATGGGTTTCAACAATAAATCAAGAATGTACACAGACTCTATGAAGCCGCTATACTTTGACTGGAGAAGCTCCCAATTTGGGTACATAATCATCATCAGCCTTTTCAACTCGGTTTTAGTAGGGGTACTCTTTTATATCATTGCGGTTGGGTTGGGTTATATTGTGGTTGCAACTAGCATAGTCTTAGTTGTAGAAATACTGGTAGCACGCGGGTATCTGATTTCAAAGGACAAGCAATACAGAGACTGATGAAATTACCATTGGAGGGAACATTATGACATTAGAAGCCACTTTTTGGGATGTTCAACATGGAAGCGCAGCTTTTATTAGAACCCCTAATGGCAGAAGCATAGCAATTGACCTTGGTACTGGTTCTTACAGTGGCAATAATGCTGTTTTTAGCCCGCTATTGCATCTTAAAACAAAATACCAGATAGATTCTTTAGACTACGTGGTTATAACCCATCCACATACTGATCATATTGATGACATAGATAACTTTAACAAGCTATCGCCAAGAATTCTGAGAAGGCCGAGGCATCTTTCGCCAGACGATATTAAAGCAGGAAATCCTAAACAGGACCAAAATAAGGTCGAGAAGTATATAGAAATAGACAACAGATTTACTTCGCCCGTGGTTGAGGAGACAAATTCAGTACTGCCCCAAAATAATGGCGGGGTAAAGTTTACTTTCTTTTCACCAACAAAATGTAATAAATCGAATCTTAATAATCACAGTATTATAACAATTGTGGAGTACTGCGGGCATAAAATTATAATTCCAGGGGATAACGAATCAGAGTCGTGGGATGAGTTGCTTGGCAAGCCTGGATTTATCGATGCTATTAGGAATACTGACATATTTGTTGCCTCTCACCATGGAAGGGAATCGGGTTATCATCCAGAGCTCTTTAATTATTTCAAACCCCGTCTCACAATAGTCTCGGATGGAGCAGAAACCGATACATCTGCTGTTAACAGGTATACCAAGATTTCAACTGGCTGGGAAGTCTACAAGAGAAGTGGGGGTTCAATTAATCGGAATTGTTTAACGACTAGAAACGATGGGCCAATTGTGGTCAAATTAGGCAACAATTTCATAAATGTTACTATTGATTAGTCACTATAACGGACATCATTTTTATGAAGGGCAATTCTTCGGACCTGCTGTTTTGTGTCCCTGAAGACCGAAAGGTACCAACAAATCTAACAAACAATGTGTAGGGCATTACTTATGTTGGCGATGCCGAGTCAAGCTTGGTGAGTATCACCCCACTTGGATATTAGAAAATAGGTTAGGCAACAGGTCTTTGGGCCTGCTTTTTTTATGCCCATAAATGCCTATAGGGAACCTGAAAATCATACACACTATATGTGGGACATTATGGTAGTGCGAGATGGCGATAGGTGCTCAATTGATGCCACCCCCTTTTATACAGGGGTTTACATAGATATTTCGGGGACGTGTTTTTGACCTACTAATTTAATTGGAGGGATTGTAATGGGAATTGTATTGGCGTTTATTCTCGGTTGCCTGGTCACCGTATGGTGGAAGGCCAAGCCAAAACAACAGGAGTCATCTGTGAAAGTCGAAATCGGCAAGGCCGAAGACAAGGGGTATATGGACAAAGTTAAAATGGAGCTGAGGAGAGTAGGACAGAAGGTTGCACAGATTAGAGCCGCCAGAATAGCCAAGAAGCCTGTCATTGATGATGAACTGAAGGAAATACTGCTGGAATACGCTATTGATCAGGTTAGGAAGGGCAAGATCAAGATAGTCGAGGATGTTGAATAAATAGCTATAGGTGCAGAGGGATGACCCTCTATTTTTTTTCCCCGTTTTCAGGTGATAAGTCCACCGCAGAAAGGAGGTGAAAAAAACTATGGGAATAAATATTACGGCTCTTACAGAGCGCCTCAGGGCACTATCCGACGAAGCTTACAGGCTGTGCAGCCAAGACAAAACCCAGCCAGTTGATATGATTCGACTGGCCAAGATCCTGTCTAGACAGGATCAGCTGGAAATGCAGCTGGCAGCCTCGGGAATCCAGACCAATCACGTTAAGACGCACACCATTCCTTTGAGATCCGAACCCGTTTGGCTGTTACTTATGGTTAAGTTTATGCCGATATGACTTCCTTTACCTCAGGAATTGATTCTTTAAGAGCTTTTTCGATACCGTTCTTAAGAGTCATAGAGGCCATTGGGCAGCCGCCGCAGGCTCCCATTAAACGGACTTTAACAACCCCCTGATCATCAACATCAACCAGTTCAACGTCACCCCCATCAAACTGTAGTGCTGGACGGATATTAGCCAGAACAGCTTCAACTTTTTCACGCATCATAATTTCACCTTCACCTTTCCAATTAGTCTAGACCCATGTTGCCAAGTCTGATACTAATTCTAATATAGCACACCATGTGTCAGATATTGCGGCTCTATAGTGGGGAAGGAGTCTATCGGCTGATGCCCTCCCTAAGATAACTTAATAATAATTGTTGAACTGCAGGCCTAACAAGCCTGCTTTTTTTGTGCCCATTTACAGTGAAGACGAGTATGGTGAGAGGCATCCACCAAGAAAGGAGGTGATAACATTGAAAACCGATGTAAAGGATCTGGTAGCCAAGAGAGAGAGACTCAGCGCCTATGCCCAGATAGTCCGTAGTAGCAATCAGTCAAGGGATATGCTGATACTGGCCAAGATTCTGTCCAGACAGGCTCAGATGGAAATGCAGCTGGCATCCCTGGGAGTACCAATTACTCCCGCTCAGAAGCAACCAATGAAACCTGATGCAGCATGCCCATTTTAGAAAGGAGCGATAAATATGCAGAGTAACGTATTGGTATCAACCCAGGATATGCCAAAGGTTCAATGGCTCACCTACCGCAATCAGGGGATCGGGGGCTCAGACGCTGCCGTAGTATGCGGTTTGAGCAGGTGGAAATCCCCCATAACCCTGTGGATGGAAAAGACAGGCCAGGTAGAACCCGAACAATTGGGGGAGTCAGCCTACTGGGGATCCACCCTGGAACCGATCATAAGATCTGAATTCTCCGACCGCACAGGCTACAAGGTCAAGGAGCTCAAGGCTATCCTGCAGCATAAAAGGTTTCCCTTCATGCTGGCCAACCTGGATGGGATCATAACCGATCCCCACATTGGGGAAGGCATCTTTGAAGCCAAGACTGCCAATGCCTACAGTGCAGCCGAATGGGAGCAGGGCATCCCTGATGAATATGCCTTGCAGATCCAGCACTATATGGCGGTGACGGGCTATAAGTTCGCCTATGTGGCGGTCCTGATCGGTGGATCCAAGTTCCTGTGGAGGTCGATTGAAAGGGATGAGGCGGTCATCGACCTCATTATTCAGATGGAGTCCAGGTTCTGGCGGCTGGTGGAGCAGCGGATCCCGCCTGAGATCGATGGTTCCAAGGCCTCGGTGGAACTGCTCAACCGCCTCTATCCCCACAGTAGGAAAGCCAGCATAGAGCTGCCCCAGGAAGCGCTGGAGTTGATCGACCAGTATGAAGCCGCCCAAGTGGAGGAAAAGCGGATCGCTGAAGTGAAGGACCTGGCCGCCAACCAGCTCAAAGCCCTGCTGGGGGAGAATGAATCAGGCCAGGCGGGCAACAGGTTGGTGACCTGGAAAGAGGTCAGGAGCGAGAGGTTTGATGCCAAGACCTTGAAAGTCGAGCACCCTGATCTCTACTCCCAGTATCTCAAGGAATCCAGCTACCGACGCTTTATGGTGAAATGAAAAGGAGGAATGGAAGATGACTCTACAGGAACGGTTAGCCATGCAGGAACAGGAACTGTACGTTAAAGAAATCAGTGAAGGAGAGATGAAGGATATGGCTCAGGAAGAGAACAAAGGCAACGTAGTGGCCCTGCGCACTGTGGAAGCGGCTCCCCTGGATATCGTGCCCGCTTTCGCCATCACCATGGTGGAAGCTAAAGCCAGGATAGAGATGCTGCAGGAATTCGTCAAGGATATGATGGCCGAAGGGGTGGACTTCGGTTTCATCCCAGGCTGTGGCTCCAAACCCTCGCTGCTCAAGCCAGGGGCCGAGAAGCTCTGTGACATCTTCGGTTTCAGCAAGTCGGTGCAGGTGGTCAATAGAATGGAGGATTGGGATAAGGGAGTCTTTGCCTATGAGATCAAGGCGGTGCTGACCAATAAGCGCACGGGCCTGGTGGAAGCGGAAGGTATCGGCTGCTGTAACTCCAGAGAGAAAAAGTATAAGCAGCAGGATGGCTATTCCATTGCTAATACTATCTTGAAGATGGCCAAGAAGAGGGCTTTGGTGGATGCCGTGCTTTCTGCAACCAGATCATCAGGTCTGTTCACCCAGGATATTGAGGATTTACAGGTCATCGATGTAACTCCCGAGAGAAGAGCTGAGCCTAAACCGATCCCTGCAACTCAGCAAGATGTTCAGGTTAAGATGGCAACCGAGAAACAGCTTAAGAAGATGTACTTTATGACCAGGCAGATGAACATGCCAGGTACAACCGCCAGACAGCTGCTCAAAGATCGGTACTATGTCGACAGCAGCGAACAGCTGACCAGCAGGCAGGCATCAGATTTCATTGACCATTTGACTACTCTGCAGGGATAAACCTAAACCGAATACAGCCCAGAACAGCCGAAGTAGGCTGTTATTTTTTTGCCCATTTTTAGGGAAGGGGGCGTTAAACAAGAAATGCACCGCCAGGCCAGGGCGAGTGCATTCCTAAGAGGATTTCATTGGAGCCAATATTATCAGTTATTGCGAGCAGCCACAAGGGGGAGGTCTTCGGATCTCCCCCACCACTATTTAAGGAGTGATGGAAATGAAGCCAACCTATAAGGATATGAAGAAGCTGGATGAAACAGAGCTGCTGTCTCTGACGTTCAGAGAGAGCGCCGATACCCAGGTAGTGAAGAATCTCTTGACCAGGATCAATGCCATGGAGGATCTGCTCAATATCACCATGGATGAGCTGGAAGAGATCGAAGGCATGCAGGATGAGACGGCCGAGCAGTTCATAGCCGCCATGGAGCTGTCGAGACGGATATATGCCGCTCCCAGCAGAGTAAAAGCTCAGCTGTCGTCCCCCCATCTGGTAGCCGAGTTTCTTATGCCCCAGATGCGCTACTTGGATCGTGAGGTCTTCAAATGCCTCTACCTCAACCGCAAGAAACACCTGCTCTTTCAGGAAACCATCTCTATCGGCAGCTTAACCGCCTCCATGGTTCATCCACGGGAAGTGTTCAAGCCTGCTGTCAAACGAAGTGCTGCCAGTATCATCCTGGCCCATAATCACCCCAGCGGAGATCCCGCTCCCAGCCGACAGGATATCGAGGTAACCCAGAAGCTGATGAAAGCGGGAAACGTCCTGGGCATCCTGGTCCTAGACCACGTTATCATCGGAGACAATCGCTGGATCAGCCTCAAAGAAACTGGACACATGGAACAGGGGGTGAGGTAATGGCCAGTGAGCAAATCAAGGATATCTGCGATAGACTGTTAAAGATGTTTGAGAGCGGGGAATTCCCGCCAGCTGCAGCTCGCACGGTAATATCCCGAATGGCAGGGGACGAACGGCCATCATCGAAATGGAGCTTCTGTAATCAGCTGATAATGCTGCTGTCGGGTACTGAGGACGCAAGAGGATTCAGACAATGGCGAGAAGCGGGCCGAAATGTAGCCAAAGGGGCCAAGGCCATATATATCTTGGTGCCGCTGACCAGGAGGACCAGGATAGTTGTAACTGATAATGATTCGGGGGAGAGCCGCGAGGAGACTATCCATATTATTAGAGGTTTTAGGACCGCTCCCGTATTTCGGTATGAGGATACCGAGGGGGAGCCGTTACCTGCAGACGGGTATCTGCCGCCTCAGTTGCCGCCCCTATATAATGTGGCCCAACATTTTGGGATGGTGCGCTACCAGGCTATGCGGGGAGCCATACTGGGCAGCTGCTCCAGATCGGGAACCATCACCTTATACAGCCATGACGTTGATGTGTTTTTCCACGAGTTGGCCCATTTGGTGCATGGAACGATTAAACCGCTCGTACCAGGCCAGGATGCCGAACAGGAACTGGTGGCTGAGATGGTTTCATGCGTCCTCTGTGAATTATACGGCTTTCAGGGCTACCAGTGGCAGGGCTGGAAATACATGCAGTCTTACGTTAGTGATGAACCCTTGGCCACATTGAGAGCCATCGGATCAATTCTGCATGATGTTGAGACGGTGATCGGGAAGATTTTAGCTGTAAATGCACAGATTAGTAGGGTGAAAATGTCGGTATAGCCAGGCCAGGAACTCAGATGCGACAGCCAGCACACAGTGCCGACGCCACAATATGAATGGCAGGCATAGTGCTAGCTGTTGATCTGAGATTCAATACGTATCGAGGGAATTTGGTAATTGCGGGATTACCTTTGTCAATTTATACAAGTTACTTGCTAGTTTCTTGATAAGTGGTCTCAGACCGACATCCAGGAGAGGGATTTCGCCTCTTTTGGAGAAGAACTAACGTAAGTATTATATATAGAAATAATTTACATAGTGCGGAGGAAAAAGTGGACAACCTTGCTACCGATAAAGAGAGAGTCATAAATATATTTCAATACCTTAAAGAAAACCAAATGCTAAATTATCAGCCTATTTCAAATCTGGCATCTTATGATTATGCTTTGCCTGAAACTAGGATAGTAGATTTACTGGCCAGCGATAGCGATGATATTGAGTTTGAGAAACCTGAGTTCCTTCTAAGGATCAGGAACGTAAAGTTGCCGACCCCTCTTTCAATACCAAAGGCAATAAGCGCATGGGTAAGCTATGACACCGAGTATGAGCTTACGGTGAAGGAATACCTGATTGAGAGGATTAAAAAGCCCATAGACCTTTCAAAAGCCGTGAAGAACAAGTTTGAAGAGTACAAGAATTCAGGCAGCCCGCATAACATTCCAAGTGAATTGCAAGGCTGTATTGATTTCAGCGGCAGACAACCCGTTCTTATGGAGTATGAAATAGTTGAGCAGAAGATTATCCTGGAAGACCAGCCAGATATCTATAAAGCGGTAAATGACTTCCACACTGATTATCTTAGATGGAAGGCAGAATACAATAGAAAATCACAGATAAAGAAGTTGCACAACGATATGTACGGCAAGTATCAAAGGTTGCTTATCGAAAGCGATAAATATGAGCTTCTGTGGTGTTTTGGATTACTTAAATGGAACAATATCAATCGCCATATGTTCGGGGCTAATTTGGACATTTCTTTTGATCCTGCCAGTGCGGATATCATAATAAGGAAGACCGATGCCGCACCAAAATACGAAGACGACATGCTTAATGACATTGAGCATGAGAACAAGGATATCTATTACCGCTTCAGATCTGAGTTAATTTCCACACTGTCTACTATTGACTGTAGCGATTATGAATTCTGCAGCGAATACCTTAGGAACACAGTACATTATCTTGATATAAACGGTACAGTATATGAGAAAGAAAATGATGTACCCGATAGATTACATCCACGGCTTTGTTACTCTCCATATCTAATTTTCAGGGAGCGAACCGCCACAATGTGGGTTGAAGAGTTCGATAGAATTATTGATCACATCAAAGAGGATGGGACCACTGTACCTATCCCACTCAATATCTTGGTCAATCCAGAATTAATTGATCAAGCGAGTTCAGATAGCACAGCTGAAAGTACAGTGCATTCCGATAACGATGACGAGTTATTGTTTCCATTACCTACCAATGAAGAACAAAGAGAGATAGCCACCAGACTATCCAGATCACCTGGAGTTGTCGTGCAAGGCCCGCCTGGTACAGGTAAATCGCATGCGATTGCTAACCTGATATGTCATTTGTTGGCAAATGGACAGCGGGTTCTGATTGCAAGCCAAAAGGGGCACCCCCTAAAAATCATTAAACAAAAGATGCCCGAAAAACTCAGGAACCTGGCGGTGTTTTTAGGAGACAACAGCTCGAGCTCATATGATGAGACTAGGAGATCAGTCGAATACATCGCCAACGTTATTAGTAATCCCAACGTCGATGCCCTAAATAAAGAGATCGATAGTTATAGGAACCACTGGACCAATATTTCTGAAGAGATAGCACAAACCGAAGCCTATTTTAAGCGAGCCAATGAATTGGACAGGCAGACAGTAATTTCCTCAGGAGAGGAATACGACAGTGTGAGGGCTGCCAAATGGGTTTTCGACAACTCACATCTACATGGTATTGATGATTATATCGACATTAATGGTAATCCACCCCTAAACCTTTCGGAATATCAGGATTTGATAGCCAAGCTCATAGGCATGGTCTATGCCGACTATCATCAACTGGGCCTGGATCTGCCGAATTTAGATGAGATTCCATCGTTTGCCGAGTTTGAGCGAAGTGCCACAGAGTATAACATCGCTAACAGCAGGACTATCGAAGCTAAAAGACAGCTTGAGGAGTTTAACATCAATGACCAGATGTTAAAGACAACTTCCATAAATGACGATGCATTGGATATCGCTTTGGCGAAGGTTAATAGCCTCGTTAACATACTCGACAAAAAAGGTATTCAAGACAAAATGATTCCTGAGTTATTGCAAGAGGAGGCTTATTTCTCAGAGAAGTTGCAGGGCCTATTGAATTCTCTCCAGGGGCTCAAGGAATTAATAATGGAGGATGAACGCCATCTATTCACTAACACCGTGAGGGTTGAAAATCAAGGCGTAACGCAGCAGATGCTCCGCGATATTGAGGAAATGCTGCAGAAGAATGCCCTTCCCAATTCATTCCTGAAAAAGATGTTGTATGCGAGCAAGAGATATATCTTCGAAGACATACTGGTTAATGGGTCAAAGATAGACAGCATAGATAAACTCCAGGTCGCTCGAGGATATGTCAGTTCCAGACTTAGCTATGAAACGGCCAGTTTTAATTGGCGGAGTTTCCTGGATTTCTACGGTGTTCAGCATAATCTACAAGGGATTAACTTGATCGAATTGAATGATATCATCGCCTGGTTAAACACTCTACTTTGTGCACGGGGATATTTGAGGGAGATAGAGGAAGCCATCAGAGAGCTTGGATCCAAAAAACTGATTGCAAATGTAGTCCTGGATCTCGAAAAACTGAATTCGGTTAAGTCTTGTATCCTGGCAATTCAGGATAGACTCCTCTGTCTTAAAGCTGAAGAGTTTTTCGATCAACTAATCTGCACACTAAGTGCCAAGGATGAGCAAAATGATGTAAGTGATTACTGGAAAACATTAAGAAATGCAGCCTATGCCAAAGATCATGAATTGTGGTATCAAAACATCAAGGAAATCCAGCGTATATGTGGCTTAAAGGAAGATTATGACAAGATCAATCTCTTAATAGATAGAATGAATAGCACCCTGCCAATATACACTTCTAAATTAATGGCTGCATATAGGAGTGGTCAGGTGAATGCAGATGATAAATACCTTGATAGGTTTAAATGGAAGAAACTCGATGATTGGTTAAAGAGAATAGACGAGCTGCTCTTACAATTGCCAGAGAAACAAGAGCATTTGGAGAATCTTCGCCACAAAGAAAATACCGTTAAGATTCAGCTAATAGAATCTTTGGCACGTAAGCGGTTGATGGAAAATGTTACTGGACCAGAAAGAGCCAGTTTGTTGGCTTGGCTGGACTATATTCGCAGGGGAGGAAAGGGTACAACCACTAGAACAAGAGAGTATCTGAGGTTAGCACAACAAGAGATAAAGAGGTGCGTAACAGCTATACCCGTGTTTATTATGCCTGTAGCTAAAGTAATTGAGAATATCGACGTTAGGGATAGTAAGGTATTTGATGTTTTAATAGTTGATGAAAGCAGTCAATGTGATCTTAGGTCCCTGTCATTATTGATGCGAGCCAAAAAGATCATTATTGTAGGGGATGACAGGCAGATAAGCCCGACTAGGATCTCCTCATCTGAGAAGGAAACAGAACTAATCGATAAGCATCTTTTCAGCATTCCTCATCGGCAAACCTTTGACATGAGAAGCAGTCTCTACGATAAAGCCAAGTTTATGTTCAAGAAACACATAATGCTCAAAGAACATTTCCGATGTGTACCCGAGATAATTCAATTCAGCAATGATCTAATGTATGATGGTCAGATCATTCCTTTGCGGGTGCCCAAATATAAAGAACGCATAGAACCGCCTGTCAAAGTGGTATACGTTGAAAAAGGGTTCAGGAAGGGCGATACCAATCCACCTGAAGCTGCAGCAATCTTGAGTATGGTGCAGCAATATTGCGCTGATCCAGCTTATGCAAAGAGAACAATGGGTATAATCAGTTTGCAGGGTGACGATCAGGCTAATCTGATAAATGAGCTCATATATGCCAATTTAGCCAAATCGGAAATTGAAACTAGAAAGTTGATTGCTGGCGATGCTTATCATTTCCAAGGCGATGAACGCGATGTCATCTTCATGTCCATGGTAATCGCAACCGAAGGGGATAAGAGAATCACAGCTTTGACCCAGGAGTATAATCTGCAAAGGTTTAATGTCGCATCCAGCCGAGCTCGGGATGAGATGATTTTATTTCATTCAGTAAGGTTATCGGATCTTTCTACCAGTTGTGTGCGCCATAGGTTGTTAAATTACTGCAAGAACCCTCATAGAGTATTTGATCTGCTTAATGACGTAAAAGGAAAATTTGATTCACCCTTTGAAGAGGAAGTATTTAAACTGCTGGTTGCAAAGGGATTCTATACCCGTGTTCAGGTACCAGCAGGTGTAGGTCATAAGCGAATTGATTTAGTAGTTGAGGGGTTAGCCAACAGACTAGCTATTGAATGTGATGGAGATGCTTTCCACGGCCCTGAGCAATACGAAGCCGATCTGGAACGACAGCGAGTACTTGAGAGGGCAGGATGGGTATTTTTCAGAATAAGAGGGAGCCAGTTCTACCGACATAGGGAGAAGTCGCTCATGCCATTATGGAGCAAACTTGCTGATATGGGCATTGAGCCCCATAGTATAACAACCTAACATACAGTCACCTTTTCAGACATTGGACTGATATGTACCGACAAATGTGCAGACAGGATGGTGAAGCAGTAATGACAATACCCAAATACCATGAGCTATTTCGTCCGTTCCTGGACTGTTTATCAGACGGGCAAAGTCACACGATGAAAGAGGTCAAGGAGCGTGTGGCGGTTACAATGTCAATCACGGATGAGGATCGGAAAGATTTGCTGCCCAGTGGTAAACAATCGATTTATGATAATCGCCTGGGATGGACGAGAACATACCTTAAAAAAGCTGGGTTAATAGATAGTCCAGCACGGGCGTTGTTCGTCATTACTGATGAGGGGAAGAAAGTATTGTCTGAGAACCCCGCAGTTATTAACGATGCTTTTCTCAAGAGATACGAGAGTTTCAGAGAGTTTATGAATCCAGATTCGGGCGATGGACCTGATGTAAATGGAGGGGTCTCCGAAGAAACCCCCCAGGATAAACTGGATAATGCTTTCAAACTGATTCAAAGTAAATTAGCTGATGACCTAATGTCCGAAATAATGAAGCAGAGCCCTGCCTTCTTTGAAGAATTGGTGGTTAATCTGCTTAAAAGTATGGGTTATGGGGGCGCGGTCCAAGAGGCGGGGATGGTTATCGGAAAGAGCGGAGATGAGGGAATTGACGGAATCATCCGTGAGGATAAGCTGGGGTTCAATCTCATCTACATCCAGGCCAAACGTTGGGAAATAGATAAAACCATAGGCAGACCAGAGATTCAGAGATTTGTGGGCGCGTTAGCGGGGCAAGGAGCCACCAAGGGGCTGTTTATCACCACTGGAAGGTTTTCCAAAGAAGCCTTGGACTATGCCAAGAAGCAGCATACAACCAAGGTTATCCTGGTGGATGGCTCAATGCTCACTAGCCTGATGATAGATCACAATTTGGGTGTTTCGACAGAGTCTGTGTACCAAATCAAACGCGTCGACATGGATTTCTTCAGCGATGAGGTATCTTAGATACGACTATTAATGAGGACGGTTGAGAGATGAAATCTAATTTCGAGTTTTTACAGGAGAATTTTTCGGTCCTGGCGGCACTGGGAAGTAATGCCGAGAACTACCTTTACACAGACGCCAATTCCTGTTTGATCAAATTGGGGATGTTCGGAGAAACGGTAGTCAGCCTGATGCTGGAGCTTGATAAAATTGCCCCCCCAGAGTATGACAATACCCAGGCCAACCGAATCAAGCTCCTAAAAAAGGAAGGGCTAATCCCGCAGGATGTGGACGATATCTTGTATGCGCTTCGAAAAGCGCGGAATAAAGCGGTCCATTCTGGGTACGACTCCTTTTCTGAATGCCAAACCCTGCTGGAAATGACCTATAATCTCGGCGTTTGGTTCATGCAGACTTATGGGCAGTGGAGCTATGAGCCGCATGGATATTTTATTCCTGCAGATAACAGCCAACAAATTGATTATCAAGCGGTGTTGCAGGAAAAGGAAGAACAGATTAGCCTTTTGATGAACCAGCTTCAAATGGTCAAGGCGCCAGAGTCGGTTTCCATCACTGAGCGAGTAAAACGATCTATTTCAGCTGCAGAGCAAATGGCCTTATCCGAAAAAGAAACAAGGTATCTGATTGATGCCCAGCTGCGGAAAGTGGGCTGGGAGGTTGATACTCAAAATCTTAGGTATTCAAAGGGAACCAGACCGCAAAAAGGCAAGAATATGGCCATTGCCGAGTGGCCCACCGATTCGAAAGTGGGGGATCATGGCTACGCTGATTATGCTTTGTTTATAGGATTGAAGCTGGTGGGCATTATTGAGGCCAAGCGCATGATCGTTGATATACCGTCAGTCATAGATTATCAATGTAAGGAGTATGCAAAGTCTATCAAGGCAGAGCATGCAGAATTCCAGATAGGCAGCTGGGGTCAGTATAAGGCCCCGCTCCTCTTCGCTACCAATGGCAGGAAGTATCTTAAACAGTTGGAGACCAAGTCGGGGATATGGTTCCTGGATGTAAGAGAACCGCACAGCATTCCCAAAGCTCAGCAAGGCTGGATGAGTCCACAAGGTATTGCTGAGCTGCTGGAAAAGGATATAGAAAACAGCAATAAATCATTACAGACCATGCCATTTGATCTGCTCCGCGATCCAGACGGACTCAATTTGCGAGAATACCAGATAAAGGCCATTGAAGCTGCCGAAAAAGCAGTTTTGGAGGGGAAGCAGGCCGCCCTTCTGGCCATGGCCACTGGAACTGGCAAGACCCGAACCGTGTTGGGGATGATATATCGCTTCCTCAAGGCTGGACGATTTAAGCGAGTCCTGTTCTTGGTTGATCGCAATGCACTGGGGGAGCAGGCTCAGGATGTTTTCAAAGAGGTCAAGATTGAAGCCCTTATGACCCTGGACGGCATCTATAACATCAAAGACCTGCAGGACAAGGACATTGACGAAGAAACCAAAATCCATGTGGCGACGGTGCAGAGCATGGTAAAACGCATTTTATACAATGAGGAAGAAACCATGCCCGCAATATCGGATTATGATTTGCTGGTTATAGATGAAGCCCACCGCGGCTACTTCCTGGATAAGGAGCTGGACGATGCTGAACTACTCTATCGTAATCAGGATGACTATATCAGCAAGTACAGGAATGTGGTGGAATACTTTGATGCCGTCAAGATAGCCCTGACTGCCACGCCAGCGCTCCACACCACCTCTATATTCGGCAAGCCTGTTTTCAATTATACCTACCGCGAAGCGGTTATTGACGGTTACCTAGTTGACCATGATGCACCCCATATCATTGCCACCAAGCTGAGCCAGGAAGGCATTGTCTATAAGAAGGGGGAAAAGGTAGCCATCTATAATCCCCTTACGGGAGAGATATTGAACAGTGATGATCTGGAAGATGAAATCATATTCGATGTGGACAAATTCAACCGCCAGGTTATAACCGAGAGCTTCAACCAGACGGTACTACACGAAATTGCCAAGGACCTGGATCCCGAGGGAGAAGGAAAAACACTGATATACGCGGTTGATGACAACCACGCCGACATGGTAGTGAACATACTAAAGAAGTATTATGAAGATTTTGGCATAGACAACGACGCCATAATGAAGATCACTGGGAGCGTCGGAGGGGGTAGTAGAAAAAAGGTATTGGAGGCAATCAAAAGATACAAGAATGAAAAGTATCCTAATATTGCCGTTACCGTGGATCTTTTAACTACAGGAATCGATGTGCCAGAAATAACGACCCTGGTATTCATGCGACGAATAAAGTCCCGAATCCTCTTTGAACAGATGATGGGGCGGGCTACCCGCCTTTGTCCTGAAATTGGAAAGACCCATTTTGAGATTTATGATCCTGTGGGCGTATATGACTCACTTGCACCCGTTAACACCATGAAGCCCATAGTGGCCAATCCTACTGCCACATTTGGTGACCTTTTAAAAGGACTTGAAACGCTTCCCACTGAGGAACAGTTGAAAAATCAGATAGAAATTATTGTTGCTAAGATTCAGCGGAAGAAAGGTAGTATTACCCAAAAAACGCTACTGCATTTTATCGATCTCTCGGGCGGGCTAGATCCTACCCAGTTTATTGGTAGTATTCGGGGCTTGGGTACTGTAGAGGCCAAGGACTACATATTAAAAAATCGGCAGCTCTTCGAATTACTGAGCGAGGGAAGCTACTATGCGAAACAGCCGCGGATTATATCCGATAAGGAAGACGAACTTAAAGAACACGCACGCGGCTATGGATCTGGTAAGAAACCGCAGGATTATCTGGATGAGTTTAGAGCTTTCGTAACTGACAATATTAATTCCATCGCGGCTTTGAAGGTGGTTGCCACCCGACCCAAGGAGCTGACCCGCGAAAGCCTGAAGAGCTTGAAGCTGGAACTGGACCGCCATAATTTCACCGAACAGCAGTTAAACACAGCCTGGAAAGAGCTGAAGAACGAGGATATCGCGGCGGATATAATCAGCTTTATCCGCCAGCATGCCATTGGATCGCCGCTCATAAGCCATGAAGAACGGATTAAAAACGCGGTCGAACGGCTGAGAAAGAATCACAGTTTCACTAAAATGGAATTGGGATGGCTTGACCGCATCGAAAAGAACTTATTGCTGGAATCGGTTCTCGACCTCAGTACCTTTGAAACAGGCTCTTTCAAGTCTTTGGGCGGCTTCACCAAGATAAACAAAGTGTTCCAAAATAAACTGGAGGACATTATACAAGAGCTTAATGTCTATCTGTATGATGATGGAGGCAAAATAGCGTAATGAATAATCAAGAGATTGTGGCCAAGCTGTGGAATCTGTGCAATGTGTTAAGAGACGACGGAATCACTTATCATCAGTATGTGACCGAGCTAACCTACATACTGTTTCTGAAAATGGCTAAGGAAACTGGGGCTGAGAAACAGATTCCCGAACAATACAGATGGAATGTGCTGGTTAAGAAGCAAGGGATCGAACTGAAAAGGTATTATAATGACCTGCTTAACCATCTTGGTGAAAATTGCACAGGCAGAATTCGGGAGATATATTATGGAGCTCGTTCCAATATAGATGAGCCGAAGAACCTGGAAAAGATAATAACCTCCATCGATGCCCTGGACTGGTATTCTGCCAAAGAGGAGGGCTTGGGTAACCTCTATGAAGGCTTGCTGGAGAAAAACGCCAATGAGAAGAAATCGGGAGCTGGTCAATACTTCACGCCGCGGGTGCTGATCAATGTCATGACCCTGCTTGTTGATCCGAAGGCAGGCGAGAGATGCAACGATCCCGCCTGTGGGACATTTGGGTTCATGATTGCTGCGGATCGTCACGTAAAAGACCACACTGACAACCTATTCGATCTTTCGCTGGAACAGCAAGAATTTCAAAAGAAAGAGGCATTTACTGGATGTGAGCTGGTTCATGACACACATCGCTTGGCGCTGATGAACGCCATGCTACACGACATAGAGGGGCAGATCCTACTGGCTGACACGCTCTCCAATCAGGGCAAAACATTGAAGAATTATGATGTAGTACTGACCAATCCGCCATTTGGAACCAAGAAAGGCGGTGAGCGTACCACCCGTGACGACTTGACCTTCCCATCTTCAAATAAGCAACTTAATTTCCTGCAACATATTTATAGGAGCCTAAAGCCGAATGGCAAAGCCCGTGCTGCAGTAGTGATGCCTGATAATGTTTTATTCGCGGATGGAGATGGAACCTTAATACGAACTGACTTGATGGACAAATGTAATTTGCACACTATACTTCGTTTACCGACAGGGATCTTTTACGCCCAGGGAGTTAAGACCAACGTGCTGTTCTTCACGCGTGGTAAAACAGAGAAACATAACACTAAGGAAGTATGGTTCTATGATTTGCGCACCAATATGGAGTCCTTTGGAAAGACCAACCCTCTGACGGAAAAGCACTTTAGCGATTTTATAGAAGCATATTCCTCTGAAGATCGTATTAAAGTTCAAGATGAGCGTTTTTCTTACTTTACTCGCGAGCAGATCATAGAAAAGAACAATAGCCTTGATCTAGGCCTTATCCGTGACAACGACATTTTGGACTATAATGATTTACAAGACCCCGTTGAAAGTGCGGAAGAAGTGATATCGCAGCTTGAAGAAGCGATTGACCTGATCGAAAGCGTTGTGAAGGAATTGTATTCTCTTGGAGATGTGCATTAATGGCTAAAAAACAAAAATTCTTGGTGGATGAAGAACCATTTAATGTGCCCAGTAATTGGGTATGGACAACGGGCGCAAAGTTATTTATGCCCATGGAGACAAGAAAACCTAGCGGCAAAACATTTGATTATATTGACATTGATTCAATTGATAATTGTCACCAACGCGTATTTGCCCCGAAGGTTGTTATAACCGAAAATGCCCCCAGCCGAGCCAGCCGTGGATTAAAGGCTGGGGATACGATATTCTCTTTGGTCAGACCATATCTTAAAAATATTGCCTACATAGACGAAACATTAGCTCATTGTATAGCTTCAACAGGATTTTACATTTGTAGGCCCTCAAATCTAGCTAATAGCAAATATATATATTGGCTAATGACTAGTGGATATGTCGTTGATGGATTAAACGGTTTTATGAAAGGGGACAATTCACCATCCATTAGGAAAGGTGATATTGAAGGTTATGCTTTCCCATTACCCCCGCTGGCAGAGCAACAACGGATTGTCGATCGGATTGAAAGTCTGTTTGATAAACTCGACCAGGCCAAAGAATTGGTCCAGAGTGCACTTGATTCCTTTGACACCCGAAAAGCAGCCATTCTGCATAAAGCTTTTACTGGGGATTTAACACAAAAGTGGCGTGAAGAACATGGCATAGGTATAGACAGCTGGGAAGAATGTCCGTTATCAGAAGTAAGTGCGGTCAACCCTAAGAGAGTTGACGTAAAAGGACTGTCAGACGAATTAATTGTTACATTCGTTCCTATGCCTGCGGTTTCAGATGTCTTAGGTATTATTGAAACACCGCAAGAGAAGATGTTGGGAGAAGTAAAGAAAGGTTATACAAATTTCAGGGAAAACGATGTTATTTTTGCAAAAATCACTCCATGCATGGAAAACGGCAAGACGGCAATTGTCGGGAAGCTTACAAATGACATAGGTTTTGGATCAACTGAGTTTCACGTTCTGAGATGTTCGGACAAGTTAAATAACCATTTCCTGTATCACACACTCAGAAGCCAACATGTCAGGGATGAAGCAAAGGCTGTTATGTCGGGAGCCGTTGGACAACAGCGTGTCCCCAAAAGCTTCTTGGAAAGTTTTTCGATAAATCGGCCCTCAGTATTGGAGCAGGAAGAAATTGTCCGCATCCTGGATAATCTCTTTGGGAAAGAGCAGCAGGCGAAAGAGCTTTGCGATGCGATCGAAAAGATTGATCTAATGAAGAAAGCCATCCTAGCCCGTGCCTTCCGAGGGGAACTTGGCACCAACGATCCCAAGGAGGAAAGTGCGCTAAAGTTGTTAAAGGAAATATGTGCAGAAAGAGGGGTGAACTGAAATTAAAATACAGTACCTGTATATCGATGGATATAAAAACCTTAATACGCTAGAAATGTATTTTAATGAAGAGTCATCTGTAAATGCAATAATCGGGAATAACGGCAGTGGAAAGTCTAACGTTATGGAGGCAATAACGATTATCTTCTCCAGAGTGTTGGCGGACTCAAAGGAGTTCCCGTTTGGTTTTTGCATAAAATACTCGATTGATGGAAGCGGGATAGAAATCAGCAATTTAAGCGGAGAATTGAGCATATCGAAAAATGGCAAAAAGGTCGCGAAAAAGGGCATTAACTCAATTATGCCAAAGGCACTATTCTTATATTACGCAGGAGAAACCGACAGGCTAAAGGAAATCTCAGAGGGCTCTGTGGACAAAAGATTTGAAACCATGCTTAAGAAAGATGAAGATATAGATTTTAAATTTATAACCTACCTTTCGGTAGACGATTTTGGGCCTGCTCTTCTGTCAAACTATGTTTTCCAAACTGAGACTTATGACAAAATATGTAAATTAGTTGGGATAGAAGAAATCCACTCGCCGATTACATTGTATCTGCACAAACCTCGATGGAGCAAACATGGTAAGGCAGATAATTTTTGGAGTGCTATTGGAACGGTTGCAAATGAATTGAGACTTTTGCATAATTCAAAAAATTAGCTTGGCCAAAAACAAACAGCAGTAGTGTTGGCCAGTGCTGGCACCATCTGGTTCTAGGTATAGTGGCCAATAAAGCCTAGTATAACGATGTTCCCGCTAAGAGGGCAGACTCCCCCCTTTCATGGGATTGTTCTTTCAAAATTCTATCAATCAGCTATGCAGCTAGGACTTTCGGCTTGTTGTTCTTGTTGACCGCTATCACAGCAGCAAACATGGTCACCGCACATAGGTATACGTGGGCTGTTACTTTTTCGTGTTTCCCCACCCTTAGGCCCGTTTCCAAGCCCAAGTTCTCCTTTAGGCGACTGAACAAGCGCTCCGAATAGGTGCGCTGGTTGTAGATCTTATGCCAATTCTCCGTGTCCCGGTGGGGCGCGGTAAATAGCCTTGGATCTTTGCGGACGCTGGTCTTCACCACCATTCCATAATTGCTATCAGAACACCAGGCAGAGCCGAACGGGCAATTGCATTTGCCCAAGATGTGGGGACATCGGAACTTGTTTACGCCCTTACTGGAGCCCCAATATACCATCCGCTGACCGGTCGAACAGATAGGGGTTCCATCCCAGTCAAATCCCGCCGGGGGTTGTTTGGCACCGCGCTTGTTGAGCGGAATGATAGCCTGTGCATGGTACTTATCCCGGATCAGTTCATAGATGCCGTGCTGGTCATACGCGGCATCCATGGTGTAGTAGCTGACATGGGACTGGATGTTGTTGGTGCATTGCGTCAATAAATCCGTAACGACTTCCGAATCATGGGTGTTAGCGGGAGTTATCTTAAGGGCTACAGGAAGCCCGGACTTTACATCGGAGACAGCATGAACCTTGTAGCCAAACCACTTGATGGAATTGCCGTTAGTGTCGCGCTTGATTCCCCAGTCAGCGGATTTGCCATCCTGGACCACCTTCTTGCGGGGAATCGACTTTTCGTAGGCATCAACCTTGGTAGCATCAATGGCTACCGTCGAAAGATCAAGAAGCCCCATATTCTCAGCTTGTTTAACCAACGATACAAACAAACTTTCCAGACAACCGGACTTGGCTAGCCGGGCGTAAAAACGGCTGAAGCAAGATATACTGGGGGCCGAGCCAAAGGGTTCAAAACCACAAACATATCTGAGGTAAGGATCATGCGTCAGTCGCTCAACGAGTTGAGTAAACCCGTTCATGTTTTCCAGGCGCATAGCAACCAATGCGTTCAACATTGCATGAACTGGGTAGGGTTTGGGGCCACAGACACTCTTGTCGGGTTTATCCAGTTGAGCAAGAACAATGCTCAAATCGAGGGTGTCAATAATATTCTCGAGTCTAGATTTTGGTTGCATTTTTAGTGCATCTTCGAAGGTAAACACGCAGCCCTGTCGAATATTCATAAGTGACTTCACTCTCCCCGTCTTCGTTGGTTTTGTCACTTATGAATTTCGGGAAAATGGGGGTGAAGTCCTTTTTTTATACCCCGGAAATCCCAGTACTACTGGGCTTGCGAATATGCAAAAGTCTCACCTAT
>Ga0116151_10001196_pt1 | contig 24164 bp, 21 predicted proteins | sample AD_UKC117_MetaG_FD_89893 | JGI IMG/M metagenome (GOLD analysis project Ga0116151, IMG submission 89893) | Active sludge microbial communities of municipal wastewater-treating anaerobic digesters from Hong Kong - AD_UKC117_MetaG | ecosystem: Engineered > Bioreactor > Anaerobic > Digestate... | reverse complement strand
GCCGGGGGGCGTGTGCTTGATGGCGTTGGCGACCAGGTTGGTGACGGCGCGGTGGAGGTGGGCGCCGACCCCCTCGACGATCGCCGGCGCGGGCGCCTCCAGCGACAGGGGGTGGTCGACCGCGAGCGCGGCGACGCTGGTGCACGCCTCGGCCGCGACCAAGGCGAGGTCGACGGGTTCGTGAGGTGCCGCGGTGGGCTCGTCGAGCCGGGCGAGCAGGAGCAGGTCCTCGACCAGCGTCCGCATCCGCGTCGACTCCTGCTCGATGCGGGCCATCACCGTGGGGACGTCGAGGGGGCGGCTCTCGGGGCCTGCCGCCCCCGCCTCGGCGAGGCGGTACAGCTCGGCGTAGCCCTGGATCGAGGTGAGCGGGGTGCGCAGCTCGTGGGAGGCGTCGGCCAGGAACTGCCGCAGGCGGGCCTCGGTCGCGTCGCGCTCGAGGAACGCCGCCTCGATGCCGTCGAGCATGGTGTTGAGCGCCAGGCCGAGCTGGCCCACCTCCGTGCGGTCCTCGGCGGGCTCGACCCGCTGGGTGAGGTCGCCGGCGGTGATCGTCGTCGCCGTGGCGGCCATCGACTCGAGCGGGTGCAGGCCCCGCCGCAGCACGAGCCAGGCCCCGCCTCCCAGGGCGGCGAGGAGGGCGATCGCGGCGATCAGCTCGATGCGCTGGAGACCGGCCAGCGAGGACTGCACGCCGTCGGTCCGCGTGGCGACGAGGACGATCGCGCCCGCCGAGGTGCCGCCGCCGGCGAGCTCGATCGGTGTGGCGTCGTCGGTGGCTCGGTCCGTCGTCTCGGCGGTGGGGCCGCTGGGGCTGGTGGGCGAGCCTGGCCCCCGGGGCTGGGGCACCTGGTCGGCCGCGAGGGCGAGCACCCGCCAGGTTCCCGAGCCGGAGGCGGAGCCGGCGTCGAAGGTGGCGGTGCCGTCGGGCCCGAGGTCCACCTGGGCGGGGAGGTCGGGCACGCCCTCCGACGACACCGGCCGGCTGCACGCCGCCACGGTCCCGTCAGCGGCGCGCAGCTCGGTGTAGGCGTCGAGCCCCTGGCCCGGCGCCGGGCCAGGACCGACGAAGGTCGCGGTGCCGTCGCTGCCGACGGGCGCGCACGTGGTGGGGTCGATCTCGGTGGTGGCGGCGATGGCGAGGAGGCGGGCGCCCTGGCCGCGGGCGTTGGCTTGCAGCGAGTCGTCGAGCTGGCGGTCGAGCGACCGTCCGTAGAGCGCGGACGTGGCCACGCCGAACACGACCAGGCCGAGGGCGGCGAGGGCCACGAGCGCGGCGACGAGGCGAGTGCGCAGGGTCATCGGTCAGCGAGGTGGTGGTCGATCTCGGCGATCCTGCCCCAGGAGCGGGTGCCCGGCGAACCGGACCGGTCGAGGCTGGCGGACGGGGCCGGGCTCGGTGCGGGTGACGGTGGCCACGGGGCGAGCGTGCGATCGGCGGCTCCGTGGCCGCTTGGCCGATCCTGGGAAGTTGCTCAGACCTCGCCCGCAGGCCTTCCCGCCCCGGGGCGACTTCTCTACGGTGGCCGCCATGGCGAACGACGACCCCTCCGTCGGCGGGCCGCGCGTGCTCGTGGTCGACGACGAGGAGCACATCACCGAGCTGCTGGCGATGGCCCTCGGCTACCAGGGCTTCGAGGTCGAGCGGGCGGCGAACGGGCGCGAAGCCCTCGACGCCGTGGCCCGGCGGGCGCCCGACCTGCTCGTGCTCGACGTGATGATGCCCGAGCTCGATGGCTTCGAGGTGGCCCGGCGGCTGCGACGAGACGAAGGCGCGGCCACGCGGATCCCTATCATCTTCCTCACCGCCAAGGACGCCACCCAGGACAAGGTGGAGGGCCTGCGCTTGGGCAGCGACGACTACGTGACGAAGCCCTTCTCCATCGAGGAGCTGGTGGAGCGGGTGAAGGCGGTGCTCCGCCGCGCCGGGGGTGGGGCCGCGCCGGGGGCCAAGCTCGCCTTCGCCGACCTCGAGCTCGACGAGGAGACCCGGGACGTGTGGCGAGACGGTCGGCTGATCGAGCTGACGCCCACCGAGTTCAAGCTCCTCCACTACCTGCTCGCCAACGCCCGCCGCGTGCTCACCCGCGACCAGATCCTCGAGGCGGTGTGGGACTACACCTTCGCCGGCAACGCCTCGGTGCTCGAGACCTACATCAGCTACCTGCGCCAGAAGGTCGACGCCACCGACCCGCCCCTCATCCACACGGTCCGCGGCGTCGGCTACGCCCTCCGCCTCCCCCGCTGACCACCCGGTCGCCCGGGCCCCACGGCCGGGCTGAACTCGGTGCGGGAGGCATGCACCGATGGAATCGTGCGCCACGTTGGCGGCGGGGGTGAGGCGCGAGGTCCCCGCGAGGTCCAAGTGGGGGCTGAGGATCCTCTGAGGGTCGCTCCGCAGGATGGCGCACGACCTCGAGCACCGCCTCACGGCGGAGACCAAGGAGCCCCTCCCATGAGCACCCTCCCCCCGGACCCCTCCGAACCCTCCCCGCTGTCGCCCGACCCGGAGCGCCGCGCCCCCGGCTGGAAGGCGTGGATCGCTGCCGGCGCGGTGGCGGCGGTGGTTGCGGTCGGAGCTGGATTCGCCCTCGGACACCAGGACGACGGCAGCTCGACCAGCAGCGTCGCCTCCGCCCAGGGCGCGACCGATGGTCAGCCCGATGCCGGCGCCGGGGCGGGGGGTGCAGCCGGCGGGTTCCCTGGGGCGGGCACCGGCGGCACCGTCACCGCCAACGACGGCGGCACCGTCACCGTCGAAGCCAGCGACGGGTCGACCGTCACGGTCGAGACGACCGACGCGACCCTGGTGACCGAGACCGTCGAGGGCACCGCAAGCGACCTCGCCGTCGGCGATCAGGTGACCGTCCGAGGCACCACCGCTGACGACGGGACCGTGACGGCCTCCCAGGTCACCGACAGCGGCGACCTCGAGGTGGCCGTGGGCGGACCCGGCGGCGGCCAGCCGCCCACCGGTGCCGAGGCCGATGGATCGACGGCGGGCGGCGCTCCCACCGGCACCCCACCCGACGGCATGGCCCCGCCCGAGGGCGCGCCCGAGGGCATGACGCCGCCGGACGGAACCACGGGGGAGCTGCCGGGCCGCCCCACGGCCGGTGAGATCACCGCGATCGACGGCGACCAGTTGACCGTCGAGACCGCCGAAGGCGAGCGCGTCACCGTGGTCCTCGGCGACGATGCCGCAGTGTCGGTCGTTCACGAGATCGAGGTCGACGACATCGCGGAGGGCGACTCGGTGGTGGCGATGGGGGAGACCACCGGCGACGTCGTGACCGCCACCGCGATCCGGGTGGGTGAGCTGGGCGGCTTCGGCGGAGGCCCCGGTGGCCCGCCCACCGGCGCCCCGGGCTCGACCGCAGGCGCCGGGACGGCGACGACGACCAGCTGAGCCCTCCGACCCGGCCTCCCTCGCCGGGCCGGACCGCTGCGGCGGGCGGTGCTCGCCTGGCCGCAGCGACGTCCTCCGCGGCGGGCGCCCGAGCACTGGGGAGCGCTCGAGGTGCCCGCCGCGGCGGTCGCTCCGCTCGACCCGCTCCCCCTCCCCATCCACCCCAACCCCACCTCCGAGGAGATGACGTGCCCCGCCGGATCGACCAGCTGAAGAAGCCCTGGGTGGTGATGCCGCTCGTCGCGATGCTCGCCCTGGGCGGGTGGTGGACCCTCGTCCGAGACGATGGCACCACCGCGACCGACGGAGCCTCCACCACCGACCAGGTGGTGGAGGTGACCGTGGGCGACATGGCCAAGACGCTCACGGCCGAGGGGACCGTCGAAGCGGCCGACACCGAGGAGCTGAGCTTCACCTCCGCGGGGACGGTGACCGCGGTGAACGTCGCGGCGGGCGACGAGGTGGCGGCAGGCGACGTGCTCGCCGAGATCGACTCGGCCGAGCTCGACGCGGCGGTCGCCGAGGCCGAGGCCCAGGTGGCCGACGCCGAGGCGCAGCTCGCAGACGATACCGACGGCGGCGCGAGCGACGAGCAGCTGGCCGCCGACGAGTCGGCGGTCACCTCGGCGAACGACCAGCTCGCGGCGGCGCAGGACGCGCTCGAGGGGGCTCAGCTCGTGGCCGGCTTCGACGGCACGGTGGCCACCGTGGAGCTGACCGTGGGGGAGGAGCTCACCTCGGGAGGAACCGGCGGGACCACCCCGACCGGCTCCGGGAGCGGATCGGGCGGATCGGCCAGCACGCTCGGCACCAGCAGCGCCGGGTCCGGGCCCGGCGCGTCGACCGGCTCGACCACCTCGACGAGCAGCGCAGACATCACGCTCACCACCACCGGCAGCTACACGGTGAGCCTCGGGTTCGATGACACCGACGTGACCTCGCTGGCGACCGGCCAGGTGGCCACCGTGGCGCTCGCCACCACCTCGTCGTCGAGCACCCAGGCGTTCCCCGGGTTCCCCGGTGGAGGCTTCCCCGGCGGTGGATTCCCCGGTGGGCAGGCGACCGCGTCGACCGGTGGGGCGGACGGAGGTGCCGGCGACGACACCGCCAGCGGCGATGACGAGGCGGCGATGCCCTCGACGACGGGCGACGGTGTGGACGGGCTCGTCACCGAGGTGGGCACGATCGCGGACGCCAGCTCGGGCGTCGCCTCGTACCCGGTCACCGTCGCCTTCCAGGACGCCTCGGGGGACTTCAACGTCGGGGCCTCGGTGTCGGTGACGATCACCTACGCGCAGGAGGCGGACGCCCTCTCGGTGCCCACCCGGGCGATCACCACCGCCGACGGCACCTCGACCGTCGAGGTGGCGACCGGCGACGGCACCGAGACCCGCACGGTCGAGCTGGGCCTCGTCGACGGGACGATGACCCAGGTCACCTCCGGCCTCGTCGCCGGCGAGTCGGTGGTCATCGCCGGCCCATCGTTCGGCGGGCCGGGCGGCACCGGAGGCGGGTTCGCACCGCCCGACGGCGCCGAGCTGCCGGCCGGCGCCGCGCCCGACGCGACCGCGGGGGCGGGCTCGTGACCGCCGTCCTCGAGCTCCACGACGTGACCAAGGTGTACGCCGCCGGGGAGCTGGAGGTGAGGGCCCTCGGCGGGGTCACCCTCGCCATCGACGAGGGGGAGCTGGTCGCCGTGATCGGGCCCTCCGGTTCGGGGAAGAGCACGCTGATGCACATCCTCGGGTGCCTCGACGTGCCCACCTCCGGGTCGTTCCGCCTCGCTGGCGAGGACGTCGCCGAGCTGCACGAGGACCGCTTGGCCGAGCTGCGGAACCGCCACATCGGCTTCGTGTTCCAGCAGTTCAACCTGCTGTCGTACCTCGACGCGTGGCGCAACGTGGAGCTCCCGCTGGTGTACGCGGGCGTCGACGCCCACGAGCGGCGGGAGCGGGCCCGGAGGGCCCTCGCCCAGGTCGGCTTGGCCGACCGGGCCGACCACAAGCCCGGCGAGCTGTCGGGCGGCCAGCAGCAGCGGGTGGCCATCGCCCGGGCGCTGGTGACCGAACCCGCCTTGATCCTCGCCGACGAGCCCACGGGCAACCTCGACTCGACCTCGACGGCGGACGTGCTGAGCCTCTTCGACGAGCTGCACGCATCCGGGCGCACGATCGTGCTGATCACCCACGAGGCCGACGTGGCCGCCCGCGCCCAGCGAACGATCCAGATCCGCGATGGCCTCGTGTGGGACCCCGATCGGGAGGTGACCCGTGCGCTGGCGTGACACGGTGCGCACCGCGACCGAGGCGGTGCGCACCCACCGGCTGCGCTCGGCGCTCACCATGCTCGGCATCCTCATCGGGATCACCGCGGTCATCCTCACGGTCGGGCTCGGCAACGGCGCCAAGGCCGAGGTCCGCGATCAGATCGACGAGCTCGGCACGAACCTGCTCGTCGTCTCCCCGGGCTCGAGCACCGACAGCGACGGGATGCGCGGCGGCTTCGGCTCGGCCTCGACCCTGACGGTGCAGGACGCGGATGCCCTCGCCTCCGCCGACGTGGCTCCCGACGTCGAGGCGGTGGCCGCCACGTCGACCGCCTCGGTCTCGCTCGTGGCCGGCGACGCCAACTGGACGACCACCCTCACGGGGACCACCCCGTCGTGGCAGGAGGTCCGCTCGCGCGAGATGACCTCTGGCCGGTTCCTCGATGACGACGATGTGGCCGAGGCCGCCATGGTCGTGGTGCTGGGGCCGGACACGGCCGAGGAGCTGTTCGGCTCGACGACGCAGGCGGTGGGCCAGCAGGTCGCCTACGACGGCCGCACGCTGGAGGTGATCGGGGTGCTCGAGGCGCTCTCGTCGTCGGAGCAGACGACGAGCAACGACGTGGCGATCGTCCCGCAGACCACCTACGCCGAGCGGCTGGTCGGTGGCGCCGACCGCGATGCGGTCGACGCCATCTACGTCAAGGCGAGCGGCGAGTCCACGCTGTCCGCGGCATACCAGGAGGCGCAGGCGACGCTGCTCAACCTGCACGGCTCCGCGTCCGCCGACGACGCCGACTTCTCGATCGCCACCCAGGAATCGATCCTCGCGGCGGCCACCGAGGTGGACCAGACCATGACGGTGATGCTCGGCGGGATCGCCGTGATCTCGCTGCTCGTCGGGGGCATCGGCGTCATGAACATCATGCTGGTCTCGGTCACCGAGCGCGTCCGCGAGATCGGGCTGCGCAAGGCGATCGGTGCCCGGCCGCGGCACATCCGCCAGCAGTTCCTGGTCGAGGCGTCGGTCCTCGGTCTCGCCGGTGGCCTGCTCGGCGTCGTGCTCGGGGGCGTGGGCGCCATCGTGCTCCCGTCGCTGACCGACGCTCGGGTCGTGCTGTCGGCGCCGGCGTCGGTCGCCGCCATCGGCGTGGCCATCGGCATCGGCGTCCTCTTCGGCGTGTACCCCGCCTCCCGGGCGGCCCGCCTGGCTCCCATCGACGCTCTCCGGAACGAGTGAACTCCATGCGCACGCGCCCGCTTCCCACCCTCATCGCCGCCACCGCCGCGGCCGCCGTGCTCGGCCTCGGCGGCGTGGCCGTCGCCGCCCGGTCTGATGGTGGTGCCCGCTACCGCACGGCCGTGGCCTCGACCGAGGCGGTCGACCAGGTGCTCGACGCAGTCGGCACCATCGAGCCGGTGTCGCAGGCCGCCGTCGCCTTCCCGACCTCGGGCACCGCCGCCTCCGTCGCCGTCGAGGTCGGCGACGAGGTCGCCGTGGGAGAGATCCTCGCCGGGCTCGACACCGACGAGCTCGAGGTCTCGCTCCACGAGGCCCAGGCCGACCTCGCCCAGGCCGAGCTGGTGCTCCAGCTCGCCCTCGACGGCGAGGAGGTGACCTCGGCGGGAGCCGGTACGCCCGGCGGCGGGCTGGGTCGGAGCGCGGGTGCGGCGGCGTCGGGGGCGCTCACGGACGCCCAGCAAGCGGTGCTCGACGCCCAGCACGCGGTCGACGAGTCCCTGGCGGCGGCCGAGGCGGCGATGGCGGCTGCCGCCGACGTGTGCTCGGACGACGAGGCGCCGACCGCCACCACCACGACGCCGGAGGCCACCGACGACACGGTGGTCGACGACGGCACCACCACCTGTCGGGAGGCCCTGGCCACTGCGCTCGACGCGCAGCGGGCCCTCGCCGACGCGCAGGCCGAACTTGCGGCCGCCTCGAGCGCGCTCAGCGACCTGCTGGCCGAGCTCGCCGACGACGCGGTGTCGACCCCCACCACCACGACCACGACGCCATCGTCGCCGGCGGCGCCGTCGACCACCGGACCGAGCGGTGTCGGCGACTCGGCCTCGGGCGAGGGTGCCGGCTCCACGGCATCGCCGTCGACCGATGCCGCACCGGGGGCGGGCTCGTCGTCGGCCGCCTCCTCGCCTTCGGCGGAGGACCTCATCGCCCACCAGAAGGCGGTCGACGCCGCGTCCCTCCAGGTCGCCGTGGCCGAGCAGGCGCTCGCCCAGGCGGAGATCGTGAGCCCGATCGCCGGGACCGTGGCGTCGGTGGGCATCTCGGTGGGCGACCAGGTCGAGGCGGCCTCGGCGACCCAGACCGTGGTGGTGGTCGGGTCGGGAGGCTTCGAGGTGACCACCAAGGTCAGCGTCGCCGACCTTCCCGACCTCGAGGTCGGTCAGGCCGCCACGGTCCGGCCGGACGGGAGCGAGGAGGCGATCGACGGCGAGGTCGTGCGCATCGGGGTCGCCCCGGACGCCGCCAGTGGCACCTCGACCTATGCGGTGACGATCGGCCTCACGGGCGACACCAGCACCCTCGGCAACGGCTCGACGGCGTCGGTCGAGATCGTCACGAGGGCGACGGCCGATGCGCTGGCGGTGCCCACGTCGGCGGTCGCCGTCGACGGCGACCGCTCGACGGTCCGGGTGCTGGACGACGACAGGGATCCCGACGAGGTGACCGTTGAGGTCGGCGCTGTTGGTGCCACGTGGACGGAGATCGTCGACGGCGTGGAGGAGGGTGACGTGGTCGTGCTGGCCGACCTCGACGAGCCGCTGCCCGGCTCGGCGACGGACGGCTCGTCGTCGAGCGCGGGCGGCCAGGGCGGGAGTGGGTTGCCCGGCGGCGGTGCGTTCCCCGGGGGCGCGGCTGGCGGACCGCCCTCGGGTGCTGGCGGTCGGCCGGGCGGCTGACCGCCCTCGGCCTACGGTCGGGGCGTGACCGCCGTCGACGCCACGATCGCCGCGCTCGGTGTCGCCGGCCTCGAGCGCGGCGGGCTGCTCGCCGTGGCCATCGACGGCGTGGCGGGCGCCGCGCTGCGACCGGTGGCGGGCCCCGGCCCGGCGGTTGCCGTGTCGGCCGTCGACGCGCCCGCCGTGCTCGCGGGCGTGGAGCGGGAGCTGGGGCCGCGCTGGGCCATGTGGTCGTCGGCCACGGCCGTCGCCCTCCTCGGCCTCGGGGTCGAGGTGGCCCGGAGCTGGGACGTGGTCGCCGTGCACCGCCTGCTCTTCGGTGGGTGGCGGGCTGACCCCGCTCGGGCCTGGGCCCGCCTGGGTGGCCTCGACCCGGCCGCCGTCCCGACCGACGAGCCCCGCGACCTCTTCCACCAGGAGCCCGAGGGCGATCCCGATCGGCCGGTGCGCCCCGACGGGCACCTGCGGCCCGACTGGGTGGCCGGGGGCTGGGCCGCGTCGCCCGAGCGGATGGGCGGGTGGGCGGCGGTGCTCGCCGAGGTGGTGGCGCGCCAGCAGCGGCGCCTCGACGACCTCGCCCGCGCCGACGACGAGCCCCGACCGGCCGCCGCCCGCACGGCCATCGCCGAGTCGACCGCCGAGCTGCTGTGCGCCGAGCTGATGGTGGAGGGGCTGCCGGTGGGGCGCGCCGAGATGGAGACGGCGATCGCCGGCTTCGTGGGGCCGCGGCCGGCCGACGAGCAGGCGGCCGTCGCCGCGCGCGGAGCACGCGACGAGGCCGTGCTGCGCCACGTGCCCGAGGGGGTGCGGTTCGACCTGCGCAGCCCCAGCCAGGTGAAGACGATGCTGCGGATGGTCGGCGTCGAGGTGCCCGACACCCGGGCCTGGCGCCTCGAGGGCCTCCGCCACGAGCACCCGCTGGTCGACGCCCTGCTCACGTGGCGCAAGGCCGAGCGGGTGGCCACCACCTTCGGGTACGCGTGGCTCGACGAGCACCTGGGCGACGATGGCCGCTTCCGCGGCGAGTGGACCGGCTCCGACGGTGCGGCCGGGCGCATGACCGCCTCGGCCGGGCTCCACAACATGCCCGCCGACCTGCGCTCCGGCGTGGTGGCGGCGCCCGGTCACGTGTTCGTCCGGGCCGACCTGGGCCAGATCGAGCCTCGGGTGCTCGCCGCGGTGAGCGGCGACCGCGCCCTCGCCCGGGCGAGCCAGGCCGACGACCTGTACGCGCCGGTGGCGGCCGAGCTCGGGGTCGAGCGGGCCGTCGCCAAGGTCGCCGTCCTCGGCGCCATGTACGGCCAGACCACGGGCGAGGGGGCTCGGGCGCTGGTGGGGCTGCGGCGGTCGTACCCGGTGGCGATGTCGTACCTCGAGGAGGCCGACGCGTCGGCCCAGGTCGGCCGCGACCTGCGCACCTACGGCGGGCGCCTCCTGCGGATGGGCGGCCCGGGCGTCGTGGGGCTCGAGGCCGAGGCGGGCGAGCGCTCGGCTCGGGCCCGGGCGGCGGCGCGCGGGCGCTACGGCCGCAACGCGGTGGTGCAGGGCGCGGCCGCGGAGCTGTTCAAGGTGTGGGCGGTCACCGTGCGGGCCCGGGGCCGGGCCCTCGGCGCTCGCGTCGTGCTGTGCCTGCACGACGAGCTGCTCGTCCACGTCCCCGTCGAGCACGCCGAGGCGGCCGCGGCGATGGTCGACGAGGCGCTCCAGGAGGCCGCCGCCCGCTGGGCCCCCGACCGGTCGGTCCGCTTCCTCGCCGACACCTCGATCGTCACGACCTGGGCCGACGCCACGTAGCCCACCCCCACCCCTCGAACTGACCGTGAACTTCGTCGGTCCGCCGACGAACATCGCGGTCAGTTCGTCGGGGGGAGGGGCGGAGTGCGCCATGTCGGTCGCATCGGGCCGTCGAGCGCGACGAACAGTGGGCGCGACGTCTTGGGCTGGTCGTGCCCACCTTGTTCGAGATCGGCGAAGCCAACCACGGCGTGGTCACCTCGTCGGACCTCCGTGCGACCGGGACCACCGACTGGGCCGTCCGTCGCATGCTGGCGTCGGGGCAGCTGGTGCGCGTCCTCCCCGGGCTCTACCGGCTGGGCGGCGCCCCGCGCACCGAGCAGCAGGCGCTCGTGCTCGCCCTCGCCGAGCACGGCGAAGGCGCCCATCTGGCCCGAAGGTCGGCCGCGGCGCTGTGGGGCGTCCCCGGCTACCGGCACCTCGACCGACCGGATGTCGTGGTCGTCGAGGAGGCGGAGCGGCGCAGCCGCCTCTCTCGCCTGCACTCCACGTCGCTGCTCCTTCCCGCCCACCGCTCGGTGCGTGCCGGTCTGGCGGTGACGAGCCCGGCGCGCACGCTGTTCGACCTGGCGGGCGTCGATCCGCCAGGACGCGTCGAGCGGGCGGCCGACCACCTGCTCGTGCGGCGGTTGGTCACGATGGCGCAGCTCGAGGCTGCCCTCTCGGCGCTGGGTGGCCGGGGTCGGTCGGGGACCGTGGCCTTCCGGCAGATCCTCGAGGATCGCGGTGCCGGCTACGTCGCCCCGGCGTCGGAGCTCGAGCGGGTGGCCCGCCGGGTGTTCCACGACGCCGGCCTCCCCGAGCCCCGCTTCGAGGTCGATCTGGGCGACGGGTCCTGGATCGCGCGGGTCGACTGCCTGTGGCCATCGTCGAAGCTCGTCGTCGAGCTCGACGGGCGCCGCTTCCACGACGGCCGCGCCGCGCTCGAGGACGATCGCCGGCGCGACAACCGGCTGATGGCCCAGGGCTGGCGCGTGCTCCGCTTCACCTGGGACGACCTGCAGCGTCGGCCGGCGGAGGTCGTCGCCACGATCCGATCGGCGCTCGAGATCGCCGCCTGAGGCGAACTCCCCGCGATCTCCGTCGGCCGACCGACGAAGATCACGGTCAGTTCCCGGTTGGAGGGGGGGGTCAGGGCCAGGGCTTGGCGGCGTAGGCCTCGCGGAGCTTGTACTTGAGGACCTTGCCGAGGGTCTCGTTGCGGGGGAGGCGGTCGACCACCTCGAGCTGCTCGGGGGTCTTGAACCGGGCCAGCTGCTGGTCGCCCAGGTAGGCCACCATCTCGTCGAAGCCCAGCGGCTCGGCGCCCTCGGCCGTCTCGACCACGGCGCACACCCGCTCGCCGCGCTCGCGGTCGGCGAGGCCGATGACCGCCACGTCGCCGACCTTGGGGTGGGCGTAGAGCAGGTCCTCGATCTCCTTGGCGGCGATGTTCTCGCCCTTGCGGATGATGATGTCCTTGAGCCGGCCGGTGAGCACGAGGTGGCCGTCGGGGCGGAGGTGGCCGACGTCGCCGGTGCGGAACCAGCCGTCCTCGTCGAACGCCTCGGCGGTGGCCGCCTCGGACGTGTAGCCCCGGAACACCATGGGGCCCTTGACCCGCACCTCGCCGTCGGTGCCGACGCCGGCCACCGAGCCGTCCTCGGCCACGATCCGCAGCTCGAGGCCCACCACCGGCCGCCCCACCGTGTTGGCCAGCTGCTCGTCGGTGTCGTGGGGGCCGCCCATGCAGATCATCGGGCACTCGGTCATGCCGTAGCCGTGGCAGATGGGGATGCCCATCTCCCGCTTGACCTCCTCGAACACCTCGGGCGGCATGGGGGCGCCACCGCCCGACAGCTTGCGGATCGACGGGAAGAGCGGGGTGGCCGGATCCTTGCGCTGCTCGGCCAGGTACATCTGGTAGAAGGCCGTGGACCCGCCGGCCATGGTGGCACCGTGGGCGTTGAAGGCCTCCACGGCGCCCGTGGGCGTAAACGCCTCGATCAGCACGGCGCCGAACCCTGCGATGAGCATCATGCCGAAGTAGTCGGGCCCGGCGATGTGGGCGAACGGGAAGGCGATCGAGCCGATGTCGTCGGCCGCCATGTCGAGGGCGGCGGCGAGGCCGTTGGCGCCGGTGATGAGCGTGCGGTCGGTGTGGCGCACGCCCTTGGGGTCCGACGTGGTGCCCGAGGTGAAGTACACCCAGCGCACCTCGTCGCCGTCGGTGGGCGCCGGCGGGAGCGAGGCGGGATCGCCCTCGGGCAGCCCGGCGAACACGTCGAGCACCTGGGGCTTCGTGGGCCGGCCGGCGATGAGCTCCTCGACCATCGCCCCGTAGCCGAAGCCGTTCCACTCGCCGGCGTGCAGCACGAGCTCGGCGTCGGTGGCGCCGATGGCGTAGCCCACCTCCTTGTGGCGGTAGAGGTGCAGGATCGGGTTCTGCACGGCGCCGAGGCGGGCGAGGGCGAAGCTGGCGACGATGGTCTCGAGCCGGTTGGGCACCTGCCAGGTGACGCGGGTGCCGGCGCCGACGCCCAGCTCGGCGAGCCCGGCGGCCACCCGCTCGGCGCGGTCGCGGAACTCGGCGCAGGTGAGCGAGCGACCGCCCGCCTCGACGAGCAGCATGGCGTCGGGGGTGGCCGCGGCACGGCGCTCCACCAGCTCCCACAACGTGGTCGAGTTCTCCAGGCCTTCGCTCACGGGTGCCCCCTGCGTTGCGTCTGACGGACCGTCAGAAGGTAGCCGGGTGGGGGAGCGGTCGTCGGCGGTACCGTCCCGGCGATGGACCTGCGCGACGCGATGAGGACCACCGCCGCGGTGCGGTCGTTCACCGACGAGCCGGTCGAGCCCGCCGTGGTGCACGCCATCCTCGACGACGCCCGCTTCGCCCCGAGCGGCGGCAACCAGCAGGGGTGGCGGGTGGCGGTGGTGGACGATCCGGCGCTCCGGCGACGCCTCGCCGACCTCAGCGCCCCCGTCTGGGCCCGCTACCTCGCCGAGCAGGCCGCCGGGCACCGCGCCTACGGCGTCGTGGCGCCGGCGCCCGCCGACCTCGTGGTCCCCGAGGGCCTGCCGACGCACCCGATGCTCGACGCCATCGAGTCCGTGCCGGTGGTGCTCGTGGTCGCAGTCGACCTGCGCGCCCTGGCGGTCACCGACCGCGACCTCGACCGCCCCTCGGTGGTGGGCGGCGGCTCGATCTACCCGTTCGTCCACAACGTGCTCCTCGCGGCGCGCGGCCGCGGCCTCGCCGGGTCGATCACCACGTTCCTGGCGGCCGCCGAGCGGGAGGCGGCGCCGCTGCTGGGCCTGCCCGAGCACCACGCCATCGTGGCGATGGTCGGCCTCGGCCACCCCGAGCACCAGCCCACCCGCCTGCGCCGCCGACCGGTGGAGGCGTTCGCCACCGTCGACCGCTTCGACGGCGCGCCCTTCGCCGGCTGAGCGGCACGCCGCCCGAGCGCGTCAGCCCCAGGACGCGAGCTGGGCGATGCGGTAGAGCGCGAACGAGCGATCGAGCGACGAGGGGTCGTCGGGCTCGAGCTCGTCGAAGTTCCAGATGGCGTGGCGCCGCTCGTGGTCACCGAGGCGGACCACCACCTCGGTGGCGGGGTAGGCGCCGACCAGCGACACGTCGACGTCGAGGGCCCCGACCTCGACCAGCGAGGCCTGGGTCGCCGCCAACAGGGTGACCTCGACCGCCTCGGCCTCGGCGGCGGCGCCGGGACGGCAGCGGCCGATGGCTCGGGCCACCTGCTCCCAGTAGCCCTCGTCGCCGAGGTCGCCGATGCGGCTGGCCGACAGCTCCACGAGCGCCGGGTGCAGGGCGGGGTCGGCCAGCCAGCCGGCCGCCCGCACGATCAGCTCGTCGGCCCGCCGGCTGGCGAGGAGGTCGATGAGCGGCGCGATCACCCGGCGGTCGTGGTGCTCGGCGAGGGTGAGGACCACCTCGGCGGCGCGCTCGGGGCCCAGCTCGAGGACGCGGGCGGCCTCGTCGGCCAGGGCGTCGAGGTCGGGCAGGGCTCCGTCGGTCACCCGCCGACCGTACGCGACGGGGCCCCGGCCGACCGGCCGGGGCCCCGTCGGTCCCGCGTGCAGGCGGGACGGTGAAGCGGGCCTCGGGGAGGTGGGCCGCCACGGCCGCCGTGCGGTCCAGGCCCTTGTGGCGCACGTCCCAGCGGGCGAGCGTCACGACCTGGCCCGGATCGCTCGCGGCGGCCTCCCAGCCGGGGGCGTCGAGCAGGGCGGGGTCGGCGACGTTCGAGATGACGCGCACGGGCGGGAGCTCGGCGAGCCATCGGTAGGCCTCGTTGCGCTCGGCCCAGGTGAGGGCGACGATCGCGTCGGCGCCCCGGACGAGCCGGCGCTCGACGCCGCGCGACCACAGCTCCTTGCGCCGGCCGTACCGGGCCAGGTTCGGTGCCGCCGTGGCTCCGTGGAGGGTCACGACGTGCGGGGTTCGGCGGAGCCGATCGGCCAGTGCGAGGTGGGGTGGTCGGAAGAGCTCGTGGAGGTGGATGACGTCAGGACGCCCGTCCGTCGCTTCCGCCCGCCTCGCCTGGCTGCGCAGGCCACGGGCCGTACCGGACGCCGGTCCACGACGCGGGTCGTCCTCGGTGCCGTGCAGCACCGTCACGTCCATGCCCGCGGCGCGCTGCGCCGCGGCGAGGTGGTGGATGGACTGGACCACGCCGTTCACCGGGCCCGACCGCGGCGAGGCGTACACGTGCCAGATCCTCATCGGGCTCGCTCCTGGGTTCGACGGACGGGAGGGGGCGCAGGGCGACCAGGCACCCGGCGAGCTGGCCGATCGACCAGGCGGCGGCCGCGCCGGCGGCGCCGGCGCGGGGTGCGAGCAGCACGGCGGCACCGGCCACCGCGACGAGGACCCGGTGGCGGGCCTGGGCCCGCAGGGCGCCGACCCGGCTCCGGTCGGCGCTGCCGGCGGCGAACAGCCCGGTGGCCACCGCCGGCGACACCAGGCCGATGACCGCGGCGATCTGCCAGGCGGCGCCGAAGGCCGCCGCCTGGACCGGGCGCCCCGCGGCGGCCAGGACGAGCGGGAGGGCCATGGGCGGCGTCTGGCCGAGGATGTTGATCACGTGGTGGGTGCGGATCCCCTGCCGGGCGAGGGGCCCGGCGGTCGCCTCGGTGACCCGTCGGTGGATCGAGAGGTGACCGTCCACCGCCAGGGACGTCGCCGCGACGGCCGTCCCCAGCGCCATCGCCGCCGCCCACCCGACCACGAGGGCCGTGGCGGAACGCGAGCCCAGGGCGAGGGCGGCGCCCAGCCACGCCAGCCGGGCCGTGCCGGAGGTGACGGCGCGCAGCAGGGCGCCGCTCGGCCGGGCGGCGGCGATAGCGACGTGGTCGAGCACCACGCCCGCCGCCCACGCCGCGGCACCGACCACCACGGCCAGCGCACCCGCCGGTCCGGCGACGGTGGCGGTCGTGGCGCCGCCGGCGACCCGGAGCCCGACGACCACGAGCAGGCCGAGGCCGGCCCCCGTGGCGGCGGCGACGACGGCCGCCGCACCCGCCAGCGGGGCCCGGTCGGTGCGACGAGCCGACGGGAGGAGGTCGACGAGCAGCGAGCCCAGGCCCAGGTTGCCCACCAGGCCCGCCCAGGTGAGGGCGCCGACGACGGCGAGGGCGCGCCCGACCGCGGCGGCGTCGTGGGTGCGGGCCGCGAGCAGCCAGGCGAGGACGCCGAGCCCGCCCGACGCGAGCTGGGCCGCGACCAGGGCGCGACCGGTCCGCCACATGCCGGGACGGGGTCCGGGGGCGGGGATCGCAGCGAGGTCGGCCATGGCGCGAAGGGGTCCACCGGAGTGGACCACGCGGCCCTGACCTGGGCGTGTGGCGGTGCTGAACGTCGGCCGTCGGGTCGGTGAACGGGCGGGGCGGGCGGCTCAGCCCGTCGAGGAGATCCGGCGTTGGAGCGCGGCGAGGCGCTCGGCGAACGCCGGCTGGGTCACCGACCACACCTGGTCGCCCAGCTCCCGTTCCACGGCCTCGGCGTGGGTGGCGATGGTGGCCACGTCGCCGATGGTGGCCTTCACCCGGGCGACCAGCTCACGGGGCGCAGCGGCGGCTCGAGCGGCCAGGGCCAGCGCCGCCGGGAGCAGCTCGGCGTCGGGCACGCAGCGCCACGCCAGCCCGCACCGCTCGGCCTCGGCGCCGTCGAGCACCTCGCCGAAGAGCACGGCCGCCGCGGTGACCTGGGGGCCGACGATGCGCTGGAGCATCCAGGTGTGGCCGCCGCCCGGGTGGATGCCGAGCTGGAGGAAGCGGGTGTCGAAGCGGGCCGACTCGCCGGCGAGGCGCACGTCGCAGGCCAGCGCCAGGTTCATGCCCGCCCCCACGGCCGGTCCGTTGACGGCGGCCACGGTCGGGAGCGGCGAGCGGGCGACGCGGAGGAAGCCCTCGTACACGGCGAGCAGCCCTTCGCGGTGCGATCCGCCGAGGTGCGACAGATCGGCTCCGGCGCAGAAGGCCGAGCCCTCGCCGGTCACCACCAGGGCGCCGACGCGCTCGTCGGCCTCGAGGGCATCGAGCACGGTGGCGATCTCGTCGCACATGGCGAGGTCGAAGGCGTTGCGGCGGGCGGGCGCGGCGAGGGTCACGACGCCGACGCCGTCGACGACCTCGGATCGGACGGTGGTGGGAGCAGGCTCAGCCATGGCCCGGAGCGTCGCGCAGCACGGCGGGCGAGTGGCGGAAGAACTGCTCCACGTCGTCCTCGTAGCGGTAGTCGACCTCGCGGCTCCCGACGGTCCGGCGCAGCCGGACGGCCTGGACGAACGCCTCGACGGCGCCGGCGGTGGTGTAGCGGTACTCGAACCCGTCGGCCTGGAACGCCCGGTTGTCGATGCCTCGCCCGTACTTGAGCAGCTCCACCAGCTCGGGCGCGAGGTTCACCAGGCCGAGGCGCCGCAGGGGGTCGGTGGCCACGCCGATGCCGTAGGGCGGCATGGGGATGCCGCGCTTGCCGGCGATGGCCATGATCTCGCTCCACGGGAGCATGCCGTCGCCGGCGACGTTGAAGATGCCGGGCACGTCCTCGGCGAGCGCGAACAGCAGCGCGGCGACCACGTCGTCCTCGTGCACCAGCTGGAAGCGCGGGTCGAACCCGGCCACCTTCGGTACGAGCGGCAGCTGCAGGGCGTTCATGAGCGGCGTGGAGATGTCGGGGCCGATCACGTTCGAGAACCGCAGCAGGCTCAAGCACACGTGGGGGTTGTCGCGGGCGAAGTCGCGCACGTAGCTCTCGACCTCGAGGAGGCTGCGCTCGACCTTGGTCCGCACCGGGGCGACCCGGCGGTCGGTCTCGCGGAACCAGTACGGGTCCTTCGGCGAGGAGCCGTAGACCAGCGCGGCGGACTTCACCACGACCTTGCGCACCGTGCTGCCCGCCGCCGACGCTGCCGCGAAGAGGTTCATGGTCCCGATCACGTTGATCTCGTGCATCGCCCGCGACGACATCTGGGTGCTGTCGACGACGAGGAACGTGTGGGCGATCGTGTCGACGCCCGTGGCCCGGACGATGCGGCTGAGGATCGAGTAGTTCTCGTCGGAGCGCACGTACTCGGTGCGCTCGAGCTTGACCTTCGGCTCGCGGGTGTCGAGCCCGATGATGACCTCGACGTCGGGGTCGGCCTCGAGGGCCTGGGCCACCCGGCCGCCCCAGTACGTCGAGAGGCCGGTGATGAGGACGCGCTTGGGCATCGCCGCCTACCCGAACCAGACCGAGCGGCGCTGGCGGAGCATGTCGAAGAGCGCCTCTTGGATCTGCTGGCGGATGGCCTCGGACTCGTCCATGATCCGGCTGCGCGAGTAGCGGGGCTGGTCGGGCTCGACGTCGTCGAAGGTGACCGGGTCGAGCACCCGCAGCTTGAACTTGGCCGGGAAGTGCACGAAGGCGCCCACCGGGCCGAGCGCCATGTTGGCGGTCACCGGGAAGTACGGGGCGCCGAGCGCCTTGGCGATCGAGGGGACCTTAAAGAGGATCGGCATGGACTCCTCGGCACCCACCACCGCGATGGGGATGATCGGGACCCCGGCACGCATGGCGATCTCCACGAACCCGCCCCGCCCGAACCGGCGCAGGCGGTAGCGCTCGTTGTAGGTCTTGCCCGGCCCCTTCGAGCCCTCGGGGAACACCAGGACGAGCTGCTGCTGCTCGCGCAGGAGCCGGTAGGCGTTGTCGGGGTGGGCCACGACGCCGCCGGTGCGCGACCACAGCGTCCCGAGCACCGGCATGCTCTTGAAGAAGTGGTCGGCGAGGCCGTACACGGGGCGGTCGAGCTCGACCTCGACGCCGTGCATGATCGTCGGCGCATCCGACGGGATGGCCCCGGCGTGGTTGGCCACGAGCAGGGCGCCGCCCTCGGTGGGGATCTTGTCGAGCCCCTCCCACTCGGCGCGGAACCAGCGCCGGTACATCGGGTCGTAGGCCTGGCGCACGAAGGACCGGACCCGCTCGGAGCGGCCCCACTCGTCGACGTCGCCGGTGCGGGGGTCGGGCAGGGGCTCGGGGGCCGGCTCATCGGCCACCGGCGGCAGCCGGAGGGGGACGATCTCGGCGGTCTGGGTGCGGGCCGGCGGTGCCGGCTCGGGTCCCTCGTCCGCGGCCATGGCGCCAGGCTACCGGCGCTCCGCCGGGCGCTCCCAAGGCGCTTCGGGCCGGGTCAGGGCTCATCGGCGTCGCCGACGAGGTCGTCCCACCCGTCGTCGGCGAGCCAGCGGCGCCCCACCTCGCACGCCTCGATGGCGAGGCACCACCGGCAGGCCGGGCTGGGCCGGTGCACGGGTGCGGTGGTGCCCGCCCGCAGCGCGGCGAGGCGGCGGACGCCGTCGACCGTGCGCGCCACGGTGGCCTCGAGGACGCCTTCGGTGACCTCCTCGGTGCGGGCCTCGGCCAGATCGAGGTAGAAGCTGGCCACCAGGCGCGGCGGCGTGCCGAGGCGCACGGCGTCGAGCAGGGCGTAGAAGCGCAGGTCGTCGCGGTGCAGCGGCGAGGGGGCGCCGGTCTTGAGGTCGATGACGACCTTGCCGGCCTGCATCCCCCGAGGCGACCCCAAGGTGAGGTCGACCTTGCCCCGCAGCCGCACCCGCCCACCGCAGAGCTCCACGATCTGGTTGCTCTCGGTCACCGGGCGCCAGCGGGCCTCGAGGGGCGGGAAGCACTCGAAGAACTTCGCCACCCGATCGCTCGCCGTGGAGCGCAGCTCGGCGCGCTCGGCCTCGGTGCAGGTCTGGAGGAAGTCGGTGAGCCAGTGGTCGGTGGCCGCCAGGCTCGCCATGGCCTCGTCGACCAGCACGAGCGGGAGGGGCTCGCCCCGCCAGTGGATGCCGAGCTCCACCGCCTTGTGGGCCACCGTGCCCCGGGCGATCGGGATGGTGACCTCGAACGCGTCGTCGGCCTCCTCGGCCAGCAGCCGGGCCTCGCAGGCGTGCACCTGGGCCAGCTTGTGCTTGGAGATGGCGAGCACCTCGTCGGGCGCCAGGTCGTCGACCACCTCCGCCAGCCCGGCCTCGAGCTCGGCGCGCAGGCGGGCCCCGATGCCCTCGGGGAACACCGGCCGAGCGGCGCCGGCCGCGCCGAGGACGTCGAGGGTGCGGCGCTGGGCCGGGGTGAGCTCGACGGGGGAGGCGCTGGGCATCGCCCCGAGCGTACGGCGGTCGCCCGTGCAGGCCGCGGCCAGGGGTGCGAACATGTGTTCGATGTCGGGCGCCACCATCCTCCACGCCGACCTGGACGCGTTCTACGCCTCGGTGCACCAGCGCGACGACCCGTCGCTGCGCGGTCGGCCGGTGATCGTCGGCGGCGGGGTGGTGCTGGCCGCGAGCTACGAGGCCAAGGCGCGCGGGGTGGCCACGGCCATGGGCGGCCGCCAGGCGCTCGAGCGCTGCCCCGATGCCGTGGTCGTCGCCCCCCGCTTCGAGGCCTACGTCGAGGCCAGCCGGGCCGTGTTCGCCATCTTCGAGCGGACCACGCCGCTGGTGGAGGGCCTGTCGATCGACGAGGCGTTCCTCGACGTGGGCGGCCTCCGGCGCTTGGTGGGCGAGCCCGTCGCCATCGCCCGGCGGCTCCGCGAGGAGGTGCGCGACGAGGTCGGGTTGGCCATCACCGTCGGCGTGGCGCGCACCAAGTTCTTGGCCAAGGTGGCGAGCGGGGTGGCCAAGCCCGACGGGCTGCTCTTGGTGGAGCCCGACCGGGAGCTGGAGTTCCTCCACCCGCTGCCCATCCGGCGGCTCTGGGGCGTGGGCGCGGTCACCGAGCGCAAGCTCCACGAGCGGGGCCTGCGCACCGTGGCCGACGTGGCCGCGGTGGGCCCCGGCGCGCTCACCGCCATCTTGGGCGGCCACCAGGGGCGCCACCTCGATGCCCTGGCCCACAACCGCGACCCGCGCCGCGTGGAGACGGGACGGCGGCGGCGCTCCATCGGGTCGCAGCAGGCGCTCGGTCGTCGGCCCCGCACGGCCGCCGACCTCGACGCCGTGCTGGTCGGGCTGGTCGACCGGGTGGCCCGCCGGCTCCGCAAGGCCGACCGGGTGGGGCGCACGGTGGTGCTGCGGCTCCGCTACGGCGACTTCACCCGCGCCACCCGGTCGCACACCCTCGCCGAGCCCACCGACGAGACGCCGGTGCTGCTCGCCGCGCTGCGCCGGCTCCTGGAGGCCGAGCTGGCCGACCTGCGGCGGCGCGGCGTGACGCTCCTCGGCATCGCCGTGGCCAACCTCGACGACGCCCGGGCGGTGCAGCTGTCGCTGCCCTTCGGCGGCACCGACCGGCGGGGCCTCGACGCCGCGGTCGACGCCGTGCGCGAGCGCTTCGGCTCGGCCTCGGTGGGCCCGGCCGTGCTCGTGGGGCGGGCGCGGGGGTTCGAGGTCCCGCAGCTCCCCGATTGAGCCTGCGGCGGGCTTCGATGTCAGACCCCCCGGGGACCATGTCCTCGTCATGGAAAGCCCGTCCCTCCACTTCGCCGCCACGGTGCGCACCCTCGGCACCGCCGCCCGCGCCCGGGGCCTCGTCGTCCCCGGGTTCCGCTCCCCGCCGCGCCGCCCGGGCATGGAGCGCACCGTGCGCCGGGCCGCCGACGGCACCGCCACCATCTCGGTCGCCCTGCGCGACCGCCCGTTCCAGGCGGTCATCGCCGACCTCATCGAGGGGATCGTCGTCGTCAACGAGCTCGACGGGGTCGAGGCCGCCCGGCTGCGCACCGCGCTGTGGGAGGCGGTCGTGGCCGCCGAGCCCGACCTGCTCCTCCGCGGCGCCGCCTGAGGCGCCGCGCCTAGCGTGCGGGCCGGTCCGGCCCGGGTGGCGGAACTGGCAGACGCGGAGGGCTTAAACCCCTCCGGCGCTTCGGCGCCGTGCGGGTTCGATCCCCGCCCCGGGCACTGCTCTGACCTGCGGAAGCCCCCGCACGGCCGACTGCGCCGCCACATCCACGCCGTGCTTCCGGGTCCTACCGGACCTCTTCATCGGTTGATCGAGAAGCTCAGCGCCCGCGTGAGCGGAGCGGTCTGCTGATCGTGACGAGGAGCGGTGCGAGGAGAGCGGCTACCTGTTGCGGCTGTTCGGTCGTCTTCGGCTGAGGCCCGGCGGCGGGGCCTGGGCGTAGCTGTCGGGTGTCACTCGTTCGTCGAGAGGTGTCGGTGCCGGCGACGTCCGAGGTCGACGTTGGCTCGGGCATCTCGGGCCGGCCACCTCGATGGTCTTGCCGGGTGCGCGCTGCCCCTTCGCCGGCGGGCGGGCGGGCTTCCGTGGGCCGGGAGGTGGCACGGCGAGGCCCACCTGGAAGCTCACGGTCTCTCCGGGCAGATCGTCATCGAACGGGCTGCGGGCTTCTCTGAATCGGTGAGCGCCCAGGCGGAGGAGACAGCACGGTGACAGAGAGCAGCGGGGGTGATGTTGCAAGAATCGGCGAGTTCGATGCCTTCTTCGCTCAGGAGGGAAGCCGCCTGTACCGGGCGCTGGTCGCGGCGTTCGGAGAGCGCCTCGGCGCCGACCTGTTCGCCGACTCGATGCTGACGGCATGGAACGACTGGGAGAGAATCCGGCAGATGCGCAACCCACTCGGCTTCCTGTGGCGCGTCGCTCAGAGCTCGAGCAGGCGCTACCGGCGGTGGGAGCGGCCACCGCAGTGGCCAGCGGTCGAGGTAACCGGACCGGATAGGTACGACGACGTGGACCTTCGGTTGAGCCTCCAACACCTCAGCGATGCGGAACGCATCGCCGTTGTGATGGTGCACGCCCAATCGGCCACCTACCGCGAGGTCGCCGAGCACCTTGGGGTGCCGGTGACCACGGTGAACAACCTCGTGCACCGAGCGCTCCGGCGCCTTCGAGCGGACCTGAGGTGAGATTCTTCGAAAGGATCTCCTCGGGCCATGGTCTTGATGGGTGCAAGGCACGTGGGCGCGCTCGCGGCCCCGCGAGGACGATCAGTGACGCTCCGGTCTCTCGCTGGGCGTCGGCAGCCTGGGCTCCAGGCAGAAAGGCATGTTCCGTGGACTCTCGAACTGCAAGGTTGGCCGCGTCGCTCGCGGTTGCGGTCGCCGTCCCTGCAGCGCTCCCCGGAGTTGCCCTGGCGGGCGGTGACCTCGATTTCGACGGGCCGTTCAGCGGAAGCGTCAGCAGCGAGGGGGGTTGGTCGAACTTCACCGTCGTTCGCTGCGACCCCGACGGGCACTACGTCGCCATCAGGATCGACGACTTCACCTCGCCGAGCGGAAGGGCGATGGTCTTCGCAGCCAACAAGACCGACGCCTGGGAAGCGCCCTACGGCAGCGGAACGGCGACGATCGCGAAGGGCGACACCGAGGGTCTCCACATTGGGGACAACAACCACTGTTGGCGCTTCAAAGCCAAGGTGGCCCCTGGACGCGACACCAACGGGACGCTCAGTCCGGGGTGGGGCGTCACCAGCTTCGACGGCAACCTCAAGTACTAAGGACGGGACGACGTGAACATCACCACCAAGAAGCGGACTCGCATCGTCGCTGTCGCCACGGTTCTCCTGGCCTCGGCGGGGCTCCTCGCCTTCCGATCTGCCGACGATGGTGCGGATCGGGCCCCTCTGGCGCGCTACAACCCCGCCGCCATCGAGGCGGTCGGCCCAGACGTCCCGGAGAACAACGCCGAGGTCGCTGTGGTCATGGAGGTGCGCAACGTGTGCCAGCAGGTCCACGGCTACGCCGCCGGGAAGGCTGCGGCGAGAGACGTCGCCGCATCGGTCGACGACGCGACCCGAGAGGCGCTCGCGGCTGGCAAGCGCTTCGGCCAGACGGTCGACATCACCGAGTTCTCCAAGTACGCCATGGGCCAGATCGAGGCGTCGGAGAAGTCCGGGTCGCTCAAGACGGTCGAGGAGTTCCTCGCCAACGAGTGCGCTGGCGTGGACTACTCCATCCCGGTGCTTGCCAACGCTTGACGGTGCCGACAGCGGCGAGCCGGGCAGCCCAGATGGAATCCTGGGCCGTCCGGCTCGCCGCAGCGTCTCCCACGTCGACCAGTGGCTCCATCTCGTTCGTCGCGACGGACGCCGATGGCGACTGGTGGCACCAGTGCACGCTCGCCGGTGGAACGCCTGTCGACTGGAGGCCCATCGCACCTGCGGGTGTTGCGATCCATCACGGCGTCGACGACCTGATCGACTTAGGACCTGAGCGGATAGGCGTCGATCTCAGGCTGACCAGCGGTTGCGGTGGTCGATGAGGCGGCCGACGATGAGCACGACGGTCGCGAGGCAGAGGGCGGCGTGGCGGTGTCGGATGCGG
>Ga0116151_10001195_pt1 | contig 24168 bp, 6 predicted proteins | sample AD_UKC117_MetaG_FD_89893 | JGI IMG/M metagenome (GOLD analysis project Ga0116151, IMG submission 89893) | Active sludge microbial communities of municipal wastewater-treating anaerobic digesters from Hong Kong - AD_UKC117_MetaG | ecosystem: Engineered > Bioreactor > Anaerobic > Digestate... | reverse complement strand
CTCCGTCAGGCGCAGGAAGATGTTGCGGGCAATGGCCTGCTGGGTCTCATTCAGGCTGGTGTACACGGCATTGGCCGTGGTAGCGATGGCTTTACGCACGCCGCCGGCCGCCTGGTATCCGGCCAGGGTCAATTCTCGTCCTTCGCGCCGCTCCCAGGTCTCCTGCAGGGCATGCGAGAGTAAGGGCAGCGCCCCCGGTTCACGGCCCACGTCTTGCAGCATGGTTTCCACCAGGCCAGGCTGCAGCTGCCAGCCGCCCTGCTCTGCCGGTTTTTCAATTGCCTGCCGCAGTTCGTCCTGGCTCATCGCCCCCACAATTTTTTGCCGGGTCTCCAAAAGCGGGCGCAAACTCTCAAACTGCACGGCAAAAGCATAAAAGTCAGCCCGCAGCGTAAGGATGAGCGACAATCGCCCCTGCTGGCCGCTGGTAACGGCCTTCACCAGGTTGTCGACAAACAGTTGTCGTTCGGCGGGATCATCACATTGGGTAAACAATTCTTCAAACTGGTCCACCATAAGCAGCATCCGGCGGTGGGGTTGGTCGCTCACCTGGCGGTAGAGGTACAAATCCAGGCTGTCGCCGTCGGCCTGCAAATCGGCCAGCAAGGTTTTCGTCGCGGTCACCGATTCGCTGTCGCGGGTAAAGGTCACGGCCAGAGCTTTCAAAGGCTCGCCGCCAGGGGTGATGAGGTGGATAGGCCAGCCGGCGCTGCTGCTGCCGTCGATAACAATTTCCCCGTGGTGCACGGCCGGCAGCACCCCGGCCTGGACGACAGACGACTTGCCGCTGCCCGACGCCCCGACTACGGCCAGGAAACGGTGCTGGCGGAGGTGGTCGAGGAGAACAGCCGAAAGCTGGTCACGACCGAAAAAGAGGGCGGCATCCTCTTCTCGGAAAACCTGTAAGCCCCTGTAGGGCGATTGGGCTTCTGGCTCCGCCGGCAGACCCGCGCGCCAATCTACTGTGGGGCGCAGCTGCGCAACCCGAACCAGCAAATCGTCCATTCGACCAGTTCGTTGGAAGACCTGCAATAGTTCGCGCGCTTTAACCGATATGCCTTCCCCACCCAGGTCATCATAGCGAATGCCTAGATCAATACACAGGGTGTGGATTTCCTCCAGGCTGAAATGATCAACTAGCAGCTGATGGAGGTAGCTAAAACGGGATGGCAAGTTGTCGAATTGCGTGGTCATATCGATTATTTACTGCTGGATGGCGTTCTGGATTTTAGTGGCAGATTACTTGGGACACTATAACATAAGTAGCTTACGATGGGCAATGGGTTTTCCTGATAATGCTTCCCCTTCATTTTGGTTTGACTGTTTGACCAACAGTCAAAAAGGCTGGTTCTCTCGAGAAAACGGTGGGCACGCCAGGTATTTTAATACTTTGTCCCCTTTTTTCTCTCATAATCCTGGTCAAATCAAATCTTGACATGACTTTCGATTGTTGTATGCTATTTGTAGTCGCCATCCAGTCCGCACCATCAAACGACTAACACTTCAATTTGAACTGCACAAGGTCTCAGTCGGTTTCTTATATCTTTCTTTCAGTCTGTTTTCAGGAGGGAAATTTCATGATGCCAGTCGAAAATGCCTTTGAGACATTAAATTCCACCTTGCAAGAGTTCAAGAATTTTCTAGACAATCTTGTGGCCACGGGCGAGTTCGCTGCCCTAAAAACTGCGTTGCAAACGCTGCAAAGCTTTGTGCCGCAAATTGCCACCATGCTTAACCGGGTCATTGCGCTGCTCCAGGATTTGAGAAGTGAAATCGATGGGATGGATGTGGGCGCAATCCCCAATGTGGATGATGCGGTCACATTGGTCGAGAATGTGAGCAGTGTTCTAGAGGCGGCACGCGCCTTCTTGCCAGGACAAGCGAATGAAATCAATGAAGTCATGAATGTTGCTCACGTCGTTAGCAGCATGCCCGGACTTACGGCTAACCTGAAAGAAAACATTTTGAGCTGTATCGATGCCATCATCGCCCACTTTTCGAATCTCAAAGCAACCTGATCGCAAAGCCTGTTTCCTAAAAATCGTCCGTATCAATTGAAATTACCTGGAGTGACCCATGGATGAAGGTGCGCCATTCTCATTTGGTTTACAAAATGGGGGTCTCGCTCTTAAGGCAGAGGATGCTGCCGTCAGATTTTCCGGTAAAGACGCTTGTTTGCTCTACAGTTGGGAGGAGCCGGATGTAAACCGTATTCTCTCCAGTCTGGTCGGCGACCTGGTTGACCAAAGCTTACCCAGCGCTGCCCAAATCACCCTGAGAGTCATTTTAGGTGACCCCATTCGCGAGATGCGACTAGACTGGAATATTGGAGACGCGTCCAGAACGTTTTCGCTGCCCGGTTTCATCTTATTGGAAGCTCCGGCAAATGCCAGGCTGAGCCTCATCTTGGGTGCAGGGGGGGCACCCCTCTCCCATGTAACATTGGCGATTTCACTTGAGGCGGACAGCCTTATTCAATTGAAGAGCAGCTTTAGCTGGATGAGGGGTGACAACCGTGAACTACAACGCGATGCCAGAGGAAGAGGGGGTAAGGAACGGCCGTGTTTTGCTCTCAGCCTGACTGCCAAACGCGCCATCAGCCTTATTCTCATGGAGTTTGATCTCGATCAGTTAACTCTGCCGAAACTCCTGCGTGAACCGGTTACGCCTATTCGCCCCTTGGACCTCTCCAATGATGAAACTCTCTATGCACCTGTTTCAACCTCCAGACCCTTTCGGGCCAATCGCGATAGCTGGGATGTGGCATTCGCGGTCGATCTGGACGCGCTGCAACTCCCATTCTTGAACAATGGGACAAACCAATTCCTTGAAATTCGCCAACCTGATCAATCACTTGCCGAAAACAAGCCTGAAATCAACCTTGAAAATAAAATCGTCCGATTGCCTTTGCTTCTTAGAATAAAATTTGGCGATCTCGAAGTTTCTACTCAATTTCGTGCCGTTTTTGATTGGGAAACCTTTGCCTTAAGAATCGATCATGGTCAGGGCATCCAGCTCATCACCAAAGAACCCGTTATTACAGGAAATTTTTTGGGATTAAGATGGACTTTTACGGGCAGGAAGCTCGTTGATGGACCAGACGCCGATAAGTACCACCTGTTCACGCTGGGGACCAAAAACAACAACTATCAGTTACTACAGGCCCCGGGCGCAACGATAGATTTACTGTATGACGGCATTAGCAGTGACTCCCCGCTTACATTTCGTACGTCAGATTTTGCCATTTCACCAGAAGGAGTCAGCCTGACAACTATCGTTCTTGAAGAGGCAACCCGCCTGAACGGTCTCAATACAAAGTTTGTATTTGAGGGCAGCGGCATAAAAATTGTCCGGAGTCAAATTGAAGCGTTTACGATAGCCGGTTCAGGACCCCTTCCGCCCGACCTGGTTGGGGAAGCAACAGCACAAATCAAGCTGGAGTTCAAGAAAGGCAGAAATGGAAACTTAACGCTAAAAAGCGGCCTTGCCGAACTTGAGAGCAATAAATTACTTGAATGCAGAGGGACACGCTTTACCTTTTCTATAGACAAACTTGGGCTGAAGTTTGTTCACGAAGGCACGTTCCATCTGTATTTCACCCTGACCGGCAGCGCCCATTTTGTCCTGGCACCTGGAGATGATCCACAAGGGCCACTGGCCTGGTTGCCCAATATCAAAATCGACCTGGTAAACTGCCCCTTGACTGGCGATATGTCTGTCATTGGCAAACATATCGATTTCCTGATTGAGTTACCGAAACCAGTCTCCTTCAATTTCCTCGGTTGTTTTGAGATGGAACTGAGAGCCGTTGGATTCCTTCCTCAGGCTGATGTATTCAGTGGAGATGGGGCAATGGAACTTACGGGGCAGTTAAGATTTGCTCAGGGCTTGGGCGATTCTTCAGACAGTCGTCCCGATTACCACCGGATGCTAATCGGGCTGCCACGCAAGGGAACGCTTCTTCCCCGACTATATTTCAAAACGTTGACGGTCAACATCAACATGGGCGAAGCTTTCCGACTGAATGGCGTGGTTGATTTCCTTGATAGTGAATCAGAAAAGGGATTTGCAGGCGAGGGCATGGTCCAAATCCAGGGCCTGCCGACAATGGCTGCAAGTTTTGGATTCTTGCGTGTCAGGGAGAGCGCAACACGGCCGTGGTTACGCGCCTGGTTTATTTACCTTGAAGCTCGTCACCTGAGTCTCGTGATCCCAGTCATCCAGATTTATATTCGGGAAGTGGGTCTCGGCTTTGGTTACCGCTATACGCTGGTAAGTATCAAAGCTGCCGATCAAATCAACGATACAAGAAAACTACTCGCCGAACTGAAAAAACTCTCGCGAACGCAAGGAGACCTTTCCAAGCGAGATCGTTGGGTTGTAGATCTAGAATCTAAAGGACAAGACCCAAGATGGACCATTGTGCTGCGGGCTATGATCTCCCAAGCGTCAGCCGCGCCAACACCCTTGTCCTATGACGCTACTGCTGAAAGCGCGCTAGCCTGCCTGTTCCTGTTCGATGCTGTCATTGCCCTGCGGAGTGACTTGACCTTCTTGATGACTGTCCGAGGCTGGCTCAATACCAACTACCACGATTATGATAGTAACATCGATAATCTACGATCCAGTCCGCTGTTTTCAGGGTTTGTACTTTTATCGCCGCGCCAAAAGAAATTTCTAGCTCATCTGGCTTCTAATCCTGACGGAAAGGTGGGTCCACACCCTCCTCTACCCGGTTTTGTAAAATCGGCCATTGAAAATGCACAGTTCTCGGCAACCTTATTAATTGAGCCAGGGCTTCTCCATTACGAACTTGGCTGGCCCAATATGCTGCGCTGGGAGGAGAAACTTGGCCCATTGGCCGTTGAAGTACGAGGTGGATTCATTTTCCGCGTCTCTCGGTCAGAGCTTGTATTGGGCAGCAGCATCATGGCACGCGGCACGCTTGATATTGAGGCTGGTTTTAGCGCCGGAATCGTAGGTGTTTCGATCAGCGCCTACGCTGAGGTGGCTTATGGCGCTCGTTATATTGGCGTTATCAGCTTTGATGACTTTGGTGGCGGGTCGGCAGTTTATTCAGGGATAGGCCTGGAGATATTCGTCGAGATTGCGATTGCCTTCTGGATCAAGTTCGCCTTTTTCAAAAAGACCTTCCGTTTCAGCGTCGGCATTGGTTTTACCGCTTCACTCGAGTTAGGAATTATTGGAGATGGTCTACCGGGGCTACGTGGTACGGGCACGATAGCTCTAAAAGCCATGGGTAGAAGCCTGAGGTTTAATATCGACATCGGGTTGAATCCCTCCGCTGTAGCGGAGGCCCGAGAACGCACCGAACGCTTTCTGCAAATCGGCCTTGAATCCTCCGAAGTGGATCGCCTTCCGGGCATCGATCCCCGACCATCTGACCGGGAGACGACACAATCTCTTCGTACTTTTTCCCCCACCGCAGCAGCTTCTCGAGAAGCTCTAAGCCGCTCCTTAGAAAAAACGACAAGTGCTAGTTTTGTGCAGCTGGGCCAGGTAGCTGCCACATCTGAGATTGTTGCAGGCTTTAATGCACCACACTATTCCATTTTCATTCTTAAAGCGGCCCAAAACCCATCTCTGGGGGATGCTTATTATTTCGTCCTATTTCCTCAAGGTGAGCGAGTGAACTCAGAAACGAATGAGGTCGTCGTGGAATCCGGTTTTTTCCCAGTGCCCCCACGTCAAGAGCTGGAAGTTACTGCTGATTTTGAGTTAACCATTCCTCCCTGGGATGGCGCAGAGGATGGGGGCTTTGAGCTAGAACGCTTCGAGCCGAAGCTAAACAAGTGGGTTCAGTGTCCCCTTTCTTCAGTTTCTAGCGTCACCCTTGCCTGGCAGGTCAATTGGGATCAGAGAATATTAGTTGGCGGGGAAAGGTACAGTCCAGAACAGTTGGGGGTAAACGGCCGTCCTAAAGTGGGAGAAATTCCGCTTGCTGAAAATGTTTCCCTCACGCTTAGGGAATATATGCAGGATGCTTTTATTAAGAATATGGCAACCGGCAGGCCAATAGGCGACCCGCTCATACCAGGACAGTCAAAGCTGATCATAGATGACCGCGTGCAAAACCCGGCTGAAAATGCATTCGAAGCGGCCGTTCGTGGGGCTGTAACCCAATTTAGAGGTTCGCCTTTCTTTAAGCGAGATGAAAATTATGAATACGATCGCGTGCTGGGAAAAGCCTTTGCCGCAAACACAAGCATATACGTCAGCCCGACAATGGATTTAACTAGCGATGACTCTGTTGTTCAGATGCAGCAGACCATGCAAGCTGATCAGCTTCGCGGGGCCATTATACAAGACTTGATTGCCGACATCCGTAGTTATGCAGAATTAAGCGATCCCGAAATCATAGCCACATCCGTTCCTTTCCAACTGGGCGTTGTGTTCAAAGTTACCGGTAACCGAATTCCCGAATGGTTGGAAAAAGTTGTAATAGGAAATGCGATTCCTACGATCCGCCAGCGACTACATCCTGAAGCATCAGAACCCTCAGTCGAAACCCGCGAAGTCCGCACATTTAACGTGGACCGGACCAGCTTCTCATCCAATCCGCCTCGTTTTGAGCGGGTTAAACATTACTCGGACGCCAACACAATTGCTATTACCTGGGACTTGACCTGGGAGCAAAATTCAACTTTTGGTTATACGCCAAGCCAGGCTGATCCCGAACATCACTTATTGCATTACATTGTGCGTAGGCGTTCACTCGATAGACCTGAGCAAGATCTCATTTACAGCGTCAGTGCGGTTGAGGTGTTGCATCGAGAGGCGGATGACGATGGCAACGACTTGCTCAAAACGTTGCGCCCACGGTTTCAAATTGTAGATCAGTTCAATCAAGAAACGCTCACTGAGCAAGCAGCCTTACCGGCTACCGGCTTGCGCTACTATTATGCAATAACACCAGTCGACTTTGCCGGAAACGTGGGACGTCCTTTAACTCTCGTGGCAACCCGCTACCCAACAGACCCACCTCAGGTACCAACCGACGGCGAGTGTACCATCACCTATCGGCTGACAGAAGAAGAAACAGCGCCAACCGGAAAAACATATGACGTACCGAAGCTAGTGTTACCAACACGAATTCACGTCACATGGACAGAATCGTCATCGACAATCGAACAGGCAGCGCCGGCTATTGCCCGTTATCGTCTTGTCTTCCGGCGAGATCAAATCTTGCCTGTGGGTAGTTATGGCCTGGACAGTATGACACAAGGCTCAAGAGCCAAAACTTTACCAAGCAGTTTTTCCATGCCACGGCCGTTCGATATTTATATAGACCTTGACCCTTCCGGCCCACGTGGTAACCGCCAGGCTGAAATCCCTCTATCTGCTCTAACATCAGCCGGGGTTTTCCCACCTGATAGCGGCTTTTGGCGTGACGAGTCATGGCAAGTCTTTTTTCAAACCGTTTCATTGGCCGGTGTGCCATCTGCTTTAGCTCCTGTTGGGATTTCACTGCGCTTCGAAGCAGATAACATGCCAGAACCCGATGCGGCTGTTGCTGAAAGTGCCCACGAGGCAAAACGTCCGGCTGAACTGGAATGGTTGCCTGTTCCAACCCAGCTACCTTACTTACCTCCGGAAGATCAACGCATTATTGTGGGCAGCGCCCATTTCCCCATGCCAGATATAACAACACCGCTTGTTTTTGACTTGCACAATCCTATTGGCCAAAGCTTGGACGTCATCAGCTATCATTCACATCCCAAAGGCATTCGCTGCCTCCGCCTTCGCTGGAATCAAGGACCCAGCCATTTACCAGACTACCCACGGTCGATGAATGCCGGCTATCACGTTCTGGAACTGGATATAGACGCCCATACAACCCAAACATTTGCAGACCAAAAATTATTGGGCAAAGCCCTTCGTACAATCCAGGATGTACAACTGCTTCCGGACAACGATCTCACCCTGGTGCCTGGCGACACCCTGGTGACAGATCAGTGGGAAGCATGGTATCCAAGCATGGTTAAGCGCCTGATTTCCCCCGAAAAACGAGCAGAAGGTTCTCAGATCCCTGTGAGTCCCTGGTACTCGTGGCGAGAATCCTACTTGGTCTGGCCTGCATGGCCAGGATTGACGGATTCCAGAAATGGGCGTCGCACATCGGCTTTTCATCCTTATCTGGAGGCTCTGGTCACTTTTCTTGAATTAGGTGATCAGGAGTCCGGCTTGCCAGCCTTCCATGTTGATATTCAACCTTCTCCGCCCTATCTGCCGATGAATCTGGTCGCTTTTTTTACAACTACCGCAGCGAAGAAAGATCCTTATGGGTGGGGAGTATTGCAGCGGTTTGGGCTCACGCTTACATTCACCTTACGCGATGCTGAAACCGGAACTATTGTAAGTGGTTCAGAACTGTTAACGGGTGTTCAGCAGGCTATTCAACGGTGCGAATCGACTTTGACCAAGGGGAAAGAGAACAGCCCGTGGCTGGAGCACTTGTTTGTAGAGCTCCTGGTTCAACCAGGCAAAAGTGTCTCTTTAGTGGACCATACAGCTCTACAAACAAGTTCGTTGTTAAGCATGGTCCAGGTAAGTTTAAGACCAAAGATGGTCCAGTATTTAGAGTACTCGTTACTCACAATCACAGGGAAACCCGGAGAGCAGTTAGATGTCGTGTTCAGCAGATTGAGAGGACCAGTATCCCTGGTGAACCTGACAGAACCTGAAAAGGGTCAAATCAATATTGAACCAGACATTGAGCCATATGCCTTGCCATTGGTTTTACCAAATGATGGAAGGGCAGCTATCGCCACACGCAGTGAAAAAGGCTTAGATTTGTTTACCAATGGCACTTCACAAGCCGCCAAAATTGAAATTCGCGTACCTTTGAAGGGTACTCTGGCGAATCAACGCCCTGCTATATTCAGGCAGTTCTTTGAATATCGTGATTCTCCTGTTCCTTCGGTGAAGCTGTTACAACCCATGTCAAATATTGGCAGCCAGGTGACGGAATTGAAGAAGATCTTTAGTCCTGACGATTATTACATTTTTGACCTTCTTATTGGACCCGTGCTCTCGTTCGAAGCGTCAGATGAATATTCGACTTATTTCCAAACTCCTGACTTAGTATTAGCTTTTTCTAGTGCTGGCACAATGTCCGAACAATGGCTCGCGTTTAAGCGGTATGCGGAAGCATTAAATGGGAGTCAATCGAGCGAGCGCATTGTTGTGCCAACGTCGAAAGATGAAATAGAAGCGGTTCTTCCTGATTATTTACGCTGGGCACAACGATTTTTCGATGCCAGTCCCCCTGTTGCCCTTAAAGAAGAGGACGCAACCAGCTCTACCCTGGCAACCGGACCGTGGATTGCCAGTGCATATCCGAGAGCTTCCTCTCCTGCTTATGCATCGCCTGATGAAAACGGCCGTATTCAATATGATCGACTCATCAGTGATAAGTGGGCTCACACCTACCGCTATTACATACGGCCGTATGGCCGATATGACCTTTTGTGGCGCAGCCTAAGGCAATCAGCTACGCTCTTTCCGAATCAAAACCTTCTTCCCTCTGAGCTATCAGCTCCTGAAATAGATGCAGGCGGATTGGATGTCGTACTAGACCGTATTCAACCGGTTGAAAAACCATTCATTCTCAGTTCTCGCCGGCTGGATAGAGGTGGTCATTCTGAACTGCCAGCTCCGCCAGGCAAAATCTGGGAAGTCATCATAGCTCAACACCCGGAACAGGCACTTCAAGAACGAAATCAAGAATTGGCAAGGCGTCTTTCTTTCCGTAACGTCGCCTTCACCCTCTTAAGACGTTTTCCCTATGAATCCTGGCAAACGACCCTCCACCAAGTCGATGATAGCGAGTGGACGGTTTTCCCAGTTTCTACTAAATACCCAAGCATTCCAGAGACCGTGCCTACTTTGCCAGATCACCTTAGCCTGGACCGAGCGTTAGATGAAACGGACGCTCTCAGCATTGATATACCAGATCGAATAGATGATTTTCAACAGGGCGCCCTAATTTTGCAGTGGGAATCACTGCCTTTCTTTTATGAATATAAGCTTCTGCTAATTGCACAAACGACAACAAACGTCTCTGAAATCAATTCGGTCGTGCAGCAGGATTTTGAGTATTTGTCTCCATCTGCAACAGCAAGCATTGAAGGTGCTGTTGATCCTAACGGCGATCGTGGTCGCGAGCTTATTATTCCTTTACAACAACTCTGGGACAGCCTACCATTCGCCGCACAACTACGCTGGCCCGAAGAAAATCCCGCCCTCGCTCCAGATGACACCAGCTACCGACTGCCTGGCTCTTTACCGGATCCAGATGTCATCTATGAAATTGTCACGAACTCACGAGGGAATCTGGAAACCCAAGCTGAAGTATATGTGGCCGGCATTGCGCCCAATCAAAATGTCGAAAATCCTTATGCAATTCGTCAGTTAGGAAAACAATTCTTATTTTCAGTAAACGACGGATTAATTGCGCCCACATCACCGCGCGATCCCTACCAGCTCCGGATTATAGCCAAGCAACGGTCTGAAATCGTGCTTAGCAGAGCCTATCCCATACTCCCAGTATTAGGCTCCAAATACTTCTTTGAAGACCGTACCTTAGTGATTAATGGCGTCATGTCATTGTCAGAATACGAAGCCATTAAACGGGCCATCTCCCCTTCCCCTAAACCACCTGCTTCGGTACAAGGTGATCTGCACGCAGTCGATGAGTTCTACACGGGTTTATACCATATAGAGGCTGTCTCGCAGATTATAGATCTACCGGAACACCTGCAGGTTGTCATTGATTTTATACCTCTCTCTACCTGTGTCATTTATTGGGAGGGAGAAATGGACCAGGAAGAACAGGAAGCGGTTCTAGCTCTTTCCGGAGACAGTGAATTCAAAGAATCTATTGTTGAGCTCGTCAGAGTAGTGCAAGCAAGGTCAACGGCTGAAGCGTTTCATGTGTCTGTAGTCGCCGGGCCTGAGCAAATACCCCCTGGCATCCCGGCCGGTATCATCCTTGAAGATTTCAGCTGGAGTGGGCTGGAAAACGGTGGACAACTCTCATTACAGCGAAATGACCATCAATCGCACTTTACATCTCTCAATTGGCACGGCATTCTCACGGATAGTGAAAAGGAATCTGTGTTGCCAGTCTGGCAAAACTGGCTGCAAGTTGCAGACCTGAAGTCAGCGCTTCATGACCTCCTTGAGGAATTAGAAAATTCTGACATTACGGTACAGGTGGCTATCAGGCCAGAAAACTTCACAGAACCTTTGGCGGGTTCTCTTGAAATTGAGGCTAACACCCTTATCTGGCATGGCAGTTTGATCTCTGATGCACAGCGCAATGCCCTCGAATCGCTTAACGGTGATGTCGATTTTCTTGACGCTGTCCAAACGTTACTTACCCGAATTGATGCCAGCAAAACTGTAGTCTTTGGCAATAAAAAAGATGGGGATTTTGTGCCACCTGTTTTGCCCCCTGAACTAAACACACAGTTAAGCTTTAGCACTGAAAAGTCCAATTATATCGTTCGCTGGACGGGCCCGGCCCCAGACGATAATCAGCAAGTCCTCTTGCTAAATTTCGCTACCGAAGGGAATCCCGACCTGTTGGTCCAGGCAGTTTCACAATTGATTGCAGCGCTTAGCAAAAGACAATCTATCTCAATGCGCCCGATAAGACGACCAGGGTTGGTCCCTGACACCCTCAAAGAGCAACTGGTTGTGGGCTATGATTTCCTGACCTGGCGCGGCCGAATACACGACGAGACACAACTCAAAAACCTGGCAAAATTTGCCCAGCGTAATGAGAAAACAGCTCCTGAATTCGGCACGGCTCTTTACGCACTCATTCAAGCTTTGAGGGAACACACAGTCACAGTTCCTGTCCTGGTAGAAAAACGGCCGTCCATAGAGGAGATTGCGCCATCTTTGAGAGCAAAACTTCTCATAGGGCGAATTGGCCTGCGAACACACGGCTTGATGACCAAAACCGAAACCAACGAGCTAACAACCCTCTACGCCACTGCCCCTGACCAACAAGCCATACTACGTTTATACAAGAAGGCCCTGGCACACGGTTTGCGAAACACGACCTTGAATATTCGCAGTCGTCGAGGCAACGCCATTCCCAGCTTATTACACCAAATTTCACTAGACATCTAACTATCCCTTAGGAGTAGAATGATGCCCGTACTTAACAATATTCAGATCAATGGGCCTTTTTGGACGGCAAGTGCTCAGGTCGTCAAGCTGTCCAAACCCGATGAACATGAGGCCTGGCGCACCCTTTTTCTAAACCATCAGATGCGTTCCGGGACAGAAGGGAACCAAATCTTTCTGCCAGGCACAATCTTCGCACTTTGTTTTATTCGGCAAGTTCGTATCATACTCGGCACTTCTTCACAGGATATATACCAGTGGGATAGACCCAATTCGGCGGTTCTTCCCAATCCTTCTCATGCTCAGGAAATAGACGAACTCATAGCTACCAGAACTCTGTCACTACTTTTACTACATGCTGATTCGCAAGGTTGGTCGTTACCCGACGTCCTGCCCCCTCCATTTTCTTGTCTCTTAGGAGACATCTCCTTAGAAGGTCTTGCCCCTCAAGAACACAATAATGAAGATGACAAAACACGGCTATACGAAGCCTTGAATCTCATCCCCACGCTCTCTACAAATAATGGTCCTGTATTCCCCTATTTATCCGTTCATGCCAGTGGCTTGTCACTGTACGGCGCCGTTCAATTGCCGTGGGAAACAAACCCTCTAAATGCCTATTTCCAACTGGCTCGTATCTTTCCTGATCCCATTAATTCCGGCGATCCGCCAGTTCCAAGTTTTTTGTTGTCCATTGAAGAAGAGCTGCTAAGCGATTTTGAAAAAAGGGCCTTCATTGAAGGATGGCGTCAACTCGGCGTTTACCTTACCCCGCTCAATCCAAACTTTAGCGATAGTGCAATAGCCGGTTCAGCTCCTGAGTGGGCTACTCTAGAAATTACAAATCCTTTCCATCTTCCACGCCTCAGTTGGGGGATTGAGCCTTCTTTGTCTTCTGCCGAGTATCCTTTATACATTGATCCTGCGGAACTAAGCCTCGTATTAAGTAGTCAACAGCTCTACAAGAAACAAGGGCCCCCAACTTCGATCGCTCGTGTTCCGATAGATAATTTTGTCATTCATCGCCAGGCGGATTCATCGCTCAAAATAATGGTGCATGCTGCCCTACCTGAAGAAAGTGATTTGAACACTGACTCCATTCACTATTTCGCCAAGTTTGAAGAGCTCCAAAATGTTTGGCAAGAAAGCTGGTCTCTGTCGCAAATGACATTAGCTTACAATCCTATCCAGGTCGCACAGCAGCTTAGGCAAGATCAAGGATTGCCCTCTCCTGAATGGATTGTCGACAACGACAACCAACTGCCTTTGGAACAGCCCTTGCTTTGGGGGTTTGTTCCTCTGGAAGATGGCTGGGCCCAACTGCCCCTTCTCAATGTTACCGAATCAATCTACTTGGATGCTCAGCTATTCCAGGGTGAAATTGGGCGATCTGATCCCCTTTCCCTACTTCAAGGAGTGTTGGTTTTAGGAAATGACACCCCATCGGCACAGAAACAATACCCTGAAGAACAACCCTGGCGGCTTACTGTCTTACGCGCGGTTGCTGCGGACGGCGTATGGGAATTGAAACCAGATAAGTTGGGATATTGCCTTAGCTCTGTCACCCTTACGCTCAGCTCACCCGAAACCCAAATTGACGGTTTAATTTGGCTAAGTTCTTGCAAGGCCTCGACCAAAGATGCGTTACCGGACCTTGCCGCACGCTCGGGTGGTTTACGACCCGTTTCGTTACGCACATCTTCGTCAGACAGAGACCTCTTCCCTTCCCCAATGGTCTTCCGGTTGGAATCACTCAGTGTGTATAAACGGCAGACAACAAATGCGCAGGATGCTGCTCCTAAACTTGGCCCCTATACGTTCTCTTATGGGTTCAATACAGATTTCGTGACTCTGCTGGAAGAGAAGTTTGTCATTCCCGCTCAGTCTCTTTATGAGTTCGCTCCACTCATTTGGCGTCGTCATCCTACTTTACCTATGATTCAAGCGTTGCCTCTGACACAGAACCAGTCGCCACCCAACCATCCAAACAGCAGCAGACAATTTGCACCCTTCAATCCCGGCCCTGGAGCCAGATGGCAATTGGGGGTTATGGAAGGAAACGGGGCCAGTCAATGGCCGCATTGGCTTGGCGCAACTGTGCCCGACAAAGAGTGGCAAACACTGTTCGATCTGCCACTGGTTTCTTTATCCATTCCCGGTTTGATTTTGGATCCTATGCTCGATCCAGAAGTAGATGGCCTCGGAATTAATGACGGGATCCACTTGCCAATGCAGTATCGGTACGATCTGCCTTATACAGATGAAGTCAATGCGCTTGCACAGCTTCCGAAAGAAACGGGAAATCCCGATGATTTGTCGCCGCCAACGATTTCTACTTTCTCCGCTGTCGCCTTAGCTCTTAAGCGAGAACTATTCAGCGATCACTGGAGACAATTGAGCGAATTAGCCAGCCTTGCTGCTGTTGATGCAGTTGAAGCAGCTATAAGGCAGAACAATTCGCTCTTTTTGGCTCATCTTGTCGAACCCTTTCGCTGGCCTGTTGAAGCCATCGTCGAGGAATCCACCTATCCGGGCAAACTAACATTTGCGGACGCTTCGGGAGAATCTAATCCAGTTGTCGAACTGGAAGGGGACCAGGCCCTGACAGGCATTTCAGGACGTTTTGGCCTTTCCCCTGACCGATCTATTCAACTCCTTTCAGAGGACATGAATAACAACCCATTCATCATTCAAGCTGGTGGAATGGATCTCCATATTCAGGGCGAATCCATTCGAGATCAGCGAGGACTATCCCGAGCGGCCAGTCGTTTCAGCCACCATTTGATAAGCACAGAAGTTGTGCTTGAAAATGAGGACGCCTCCTCTACTTACCTTTTGACAACCAGCCGAGGAGCCATCTCCTTACTTGCTGCTAATGCCGAATGGGTGTTTTGGTTTCGAGACGTTCCGCTGCAAGGCGGAGTTTTCACAAGCCAGATGGCACGCTCAAGGTTCGCAGAAGATATTAACGATCCGGAGTCGAGAAGCCGAAATTATAATTTATTGAAGGGTTTCGAGTGGCGGTTAGCCGAAGCAGGAAACATCGGCGCTGCCTCTCCATGTTTGCGCCTCTGCAACCTCGATTTTTACCCGCTTGCGCTAGAAAGATTATCTGTGATAGACGGCGTTGTTAAGCAGGTTGCCCTGTTAGGGCGTCTACAACTACCAGTCAACGAGCAACAAGAACTTGTTGGATTGAACAACACCGTGTGCCTCACGTTTCAGATGAACGAAAATCAGGAACTGCGAATTATAGAGGCTTCTTTGGAATCAGAGGTGGGTGAATGGCCATTGGAAATTTATCAAGGTGAGCAAACCGATGCCGCGCGCATTGAATGGGGTGCACTTGATTTAACATGGTCCGATGCCAGCGATTCCATCCCTTATCTGCGCCTAAAAAACGTCGCGATTCGTTTTTATATGTTCGACATTGCCTGGAGCGTCCCTTTAGACGATCTGGTGTTCTCCGATGAAAACCCTTCTCTTAGTCAAAAGCAAGTCTTTAACAGCGCGAACGGCACGCCGCCGGTTGCACCCAGGGAGTTAATGTTGGTCTTGGACTGTGTAACTGGACTGCATACGGCTTTGCTATCTTTAGACCTGCACATTGGAACTGTCCACAAACCGTTGTTGACGGCCGTGATAGACCTCCCAATCGCCGGAGGCACTTCAGAAAGAATTAGCTCCGCATTATTATTTGGGCAATTGGATCTGAATTTCGGTAACAATCTTGATCTGCAGTTGCTTGAGGGGTCCGTCCAGTTGACCTGGGAAGCGATCGATCCTGGTATGGCCGCGATTTCTCACATATTTCCGGGAATGCCCCTCGGTATTCAAGATTGTCCGGGAGCTGCAGTCCTTTCATTTACGGCCGTAGCGCAGCCAGACACTTTGCCACGTTTAGAATTGAACGCTGGCTTTGCAGAGACCGTTTTACAAAGTCAATGGGGGGAATATCTTCAAGCAGCCATAGACAAAGCCGCAACAAACAATAACACCTCACCTTTGATTCCGTTGGATCCCCTGTTTTCATCATCGGCAGGAGATATGACCTTTGCTTATAACATGAACTGGGTCAAAGATTCAGGCTCCGATTTTAGCTGGGAGGAGACGTTGCTGCTGAATGGCTTCATTGAAGTGCACAATCTGATTTCCTGGCCAACAGAAATTGTGTTTGACGATGATGAGGGCACACTAACATTGCCGGCTATCAGCTCTGTAGATCAGCTCAGCCATCTGCGGCACGGTCTACGCATTTTGTTTAATCAACATGAAATACCTTCATCGCTTTTTGTTTACGGGAACACTGTTGAATCCAGCGATTTACTATTCCACCTGGCATCGGGTATGACATGGCAATTTTTGGCTGTGACTGAACATTATCTCATGAAAGTAACACCTGATGACCGGTTCCAGATTTTTACCGTAAGTCATCAAAATTTCTGGAGCACACTACAAGAAGTGCGTGTGTTTCATCCGTCTAGCTTTAAAGAGTTTTTGCTAAAGAATGAAGCGTTTACTCCAGACCCCGCGCAGACTTTAATCCCTTTATCGCAGTCGGAAGGGTATTTCCATCAAACCTGGGTTGAAACACTCACAGACTCAACTGGATCCGAGAGTCTAGAGAGATTGCCTGGTAATGGACTTTTGATCGATGCCAGTGTCCCATCTTGGCTTCGAGTCTCAGCGGCAGAAAGCGCTTTCACGACCCTATCGTGGCCGAGTACAACGCTGCAGTACCTCCCAACGGGAACACAAAGAGCCATATTGAGTAACCCGGCGGACTATCTCACAGTTGAACCTGGGATTCGTGACTGGCTGCTATTAACGCTGCCTTTCTTAGGCAGGCTCCAAAACGCTGAAAATGATGGGCTGGAGACATCACGCCCAGCAAATCTGACAAGTCTACAAATGGATCCCGTGCTACGTATTGCCAGATCGCTGGCAAATTCACAGAGTGCCTATTCGCCGCTGACCCTCATGTTGTCAAACTGGGGCGAAAAAGCTGCAATGGTCATCAATGTTTCACCTATGGATACGGCCGTTGGCCGAACCTGGGCGCGCCTTGACAATACGTCTCTGGCAGAAAACTGGTTCAGGCTGCAAAACCCACCCAATAGGCCTGAAATGGCGAGAATGCAGAGTATCGTGATGGCTCACCCAGACACACCAGCACAGTTGAGTCAGGCCAATGCCTTGCGCAGATCATTCCAGACACTTCGGACTAACTATCCGCCGCGAGGTAACCCCGATTTGGAACTGCCGCCTTTTATTCTTGATGGCGAAATAGTCTGGCGTCCTGATAATATTTTAGAATGGCAAAGCGCCAGCGCCCCAAGGGTTGACTATCCCTGGCATATTACCGGACTACAAATAATATCCAGCGGGCTCATTGGGAATTCATCCCTTTCCACGAATCGCCATGCAGCCGCCACTATCCTACCTAACACGGATAATGTAGAACAAGGCACATGGCCGTTGGCGTTAACCATCAGCCCCTATCTTGGAATAAGTTTTTCGCGAAGCAGTACCAAAGGCAGTCTGCGAATTGCGGCTGCCGAACTGGTAGGAATCCAGGCATTCTCACACCAACTCTCCCCGGTTGCTGGCCAACTTAAAAACCTAACTGATCCTGAAACGGGTGATATTGAATACTTCAAAAATTGGGGGAGAGAAGTTCGCCAACGAATTATTCCAAATTCCCCTATCGGTTTGTTACGGATACGTGGTATCCAAGCTGCCGGTTCCGAAAAGCCAGGTACGGACACTGACCTTACAACTAGCTATCGATTTGTCAATTTGCCAGTTACCCTACCAATAAAAACCTTATCTAAGCGAGTTTTTAGACTACGCTCCAGCATTCCGACACTTCACTACCGTGAAGGTCAATATGGGGGGACTGAAATTCCCGGCGAAGCGCTCCTTGGTTTCGAACTAGCACCACCGCAAATTAACGGCCTGCAATCACTCCACCTTATAAAAAGGCCAGCGCAGGGCGATCCGGATACGCAAAATACGCTGTCTTCATCTTGGCCTTGGGGTTTCAGCGGGCTGCGCGTTAGCGTCCAGTACACAGAAAATCAGGAAGGCATAATAGGCGAACTTCCTTTCGCTAACAACGATAACGGAGATTCCCCCATAACCATTTGGTGGCAGACTCCGAATCATTCGATTCAATATCGCTCATCGTTAAGCACTTCAAAACCTGCGGCAGGGCTTCCGAGGTATTTCAGAGCGCCGGCCATGAAAAATTTGCTCCCTGTTTTACCCAAACAAGCCGTCCCGCCGAACTTAAAGAATGAGCTATACACATCAAGTGAAGGCTCATGGCAGCCCATTTTGCCTGGCGCTGTTCGGTATTTGTTATCAGGAGGACGCCCAGGAGCAATGATGGCTTTGCGACACCAACTCCAGCGCCAAAGCTATGTGGAAACGGGTGAAAGTCAGCCCTCTGTATCCGAGGCTTATTCTGTATCGGGGAGTATCCCAGTCCAACACCGTATGCCCCGCCCCGTGCCTATCCCGAAAAATGAAATGGAGAGGCCAGAAAAAGCACTTCAACCGTGGGCCAGTGCTTTTGATCCTGAGACCAACCTGATGTTAACACCCGCCCCTGCAGATGAAGCCTTTTTTGCATCCAGTGGCTATTCCCTGACGCACAAAGGCTTGGAAACGTTAGCTCAAACAGGCGTTCCAGAAACGCTCCTTTTAAAGATACGAGCAATGACGCATGTAAATTTTCAGACTCGTGCCGCGTTTTTGGACAGGATTTCAACTTTTCTGGCAGAGGATGAACTGGCAGAATACGGTGAACAAATCGTAGAACAATCAAGGCCCGAGCCTCACCGGCTAAAACTTCAAATCTCTCGACCGCTGCGCGGCGCTGTTCAGGCGGGCTGGACTGGCCAAGTAGATTTTTTCATCATAATTGACAATATCGTCGTAACTGCCGACCTGATTGCGTCATTAAATGGCAAGCTTCAGGATTGGGAACTAACCATAGAACTTGCTGATGATCAGCAAAATTCCATCCCATATATTCCTCAAATTGGCCAACCAGTGACTGAACTGCTGGCGAAAATACCAGCTCTTACTTACCTCCCTCAAACTGGTAGCACTTCCCTGTCCAGATGGTTATCGTCCAAACCGGCAGGCTCATCTATGTTCTTGAAAGCCCGCGTCAGGCACAAGAGTTTAACGCCGGGGTTTGCGCAGACATTAACGCTGCCTATCAGACTAGATCACGACAACGGCGTCCATCTTCCACTTGAACTAGCATGCATTCACTTCGAAGACCCCGATTACAATCGGCGCTTGACCACGCAAGCCGGTAAAGCAGACCTGATAATAAACGAAACCATTTCTACTTCAGGTAATTCAGAAGAAACTCAGTCACATACAGTGACTCTATATACAGATCGCCGGGAATACAATGCTCGGGATGAAGTATTTCTTCGTTATGATTGGGACGACGAACGAGCACTTGGCTCCGCCGATTTAGAACTTAAACGCCTGGAAGCGAACGGGATAACATCCCCTTTAATACCCCCTGACACCATCCAACTGCATGGTATCAAGCCAGGACAACTTCTCTGTATCCCTTTAGCGCAACTGTTGAGAGGAGCAGCACAAGGGAAAACGGGTTTTCCCTTATCCAGCAAGAAACAGGCTGCAAGAGAAAGCAACTTAGTGAGTTCCCCCGGATCTTTAAGTTTGCAGCCGGGTGACGGTCTGATCATATCCCTACGTGTAAACCTTTCGCAGGCCAATACAGCAGAGGAGATCAAGCTGATCGTTAATATTGTTCAAGAAGCAACAACGCCGACCCCTAAAGCGGCTTACGCCCTTTTGCGCTGGCAGGAAGGCGCAGAAGGGTTTCAGGTTTCATGTGAGCGTTTTGCTTGGGGACCATCAGCCACTCGCATTGACCTGGTTTGTGCTGAGGACCTCAAAACCGAGCTTGTTCGCCGTCGAGCCGTGTTCCAATGGCAGGATGTGTACAGAACAAACACCTTGATGATGTATGCCATCCAAAAGATTGCCCAGACAGGATCCATTCACTTTCCTGAGCCAGTTGTATTCAATCGTGCTTACGGAACGATGGCCTATGGATACGGTCACTTTGGGGGACGTATACACAAAGTTTTTATAGATGAGGAGCAATAATGGCAAGATTACCTGAACCAGGTGGAGATGTCGGTAATTGGGGAACCCTTTTGAACGATTTTTTAAGCGTTTCGCACTTACCAGATGGCTCACTACGCGGTGCCATCGCCGTTGTGAATGTAAAGGATTTTGGGGCTGTCGGTGACGGCATCACGGATGATACTGCTGCTATCCAGCAAGCATTGGACTCTGTTGCCAACCGTGGAACAGTCTTTGTTCCTCAACCATCTGATAGTTACAAGATAACTGAATCACTGCGCATCGAAAAGAGCCTCAAGTTACTTGGCGGAGGAATTCTTCCGACGATTAATCTGGTGGGTCATGATACCCCCGTCATTTCGGTTCATGCTTCGGAGATTTCAGTTGTAATTATTGACAATTTTCACCTGGTTGGCGGATCCATGGGCATCGACTTAACCGGTGAAAATCTCACACGGCATAGTCGCTTTCGGAACCTGGATATTCATGGTTGCACAGAAGCCGGCATCAATATTCGCGCCGGCATAATTGGGGCGGAGTTTGAGAACGTCCAGATACGAAGCAGTCCAAATTACGGCATTCGCTGCCTGGACACAACCTACATCAACGCGGTGCGGTTTGTGACCTGTCGTATTGCCGGGACCGATGTGGCTGCGGTGCATTTTCAACATGACTACGCCTCTTCGGTTCATATGATCACATTTATTAACCCTATTTTTGAGGGTAATCGAAGCAGCGGCTTTGTTTTTCGCGGTGGTTATATCATAAGGATTTATGATCCCCATTTTGAAAAAAACGGCAGCAGGGATGGGAAACCAGATATAGATTTAGGATCTAACACCCACTTGAGGGCTATATGCGAGGTCCATTTGCTAGGCGGCTCCTTCTCTGCGCCCAGCCAGGCCCAAATCGAAAATGGGATGGAACGGGTGAAATTTGATACACACCACGTTGCGCTCGTATTAAACGGAACGAGGATCAATGCGAGCCATGTTATTAATGCGAATAACAATACGGCCGGTGTGCGAATAGCTTTTGTGAATGCACAAAACATTCCGATAGTAATTCAGTACCCTTCATCAGCCTATACATCCTTACGCGGTGGGCATTTAAGACTAGGAAGTGGAGTGGAAACAGCAGGCGTTTCACACTTCGACGAGGTTACCAACGGCTCTATTCGCCGAAATTTACGAGGAGAGATCACTGTTTCAGACTCTCATTCGTCTGGCGATGTAAAATTCACTGTGCCTGAGCCAGATGAACTCTATTTCTTGAGTGTCACACCGGTCGGCCAGACGGGTGAACCCGCAGAAGGAAGTAATCGTGTTAAGTGGATAGACAAGTCAGAAAAGGGATTTACTATTCATTTGGAAACAGCCCCCGGAAAAGGATCCAGTGTCAGTTTCGACTGGCAGTCGATAGGATAATGCTGGTTCTCATTTAAGTTTAACAACCACTTAAAAAGGGTATCTTATGAACATTTATGACAACGATAACATATTTGATTTTCTATTTTCTGGTTTTAGCAAGGAGGAATTACTCACTCTCTGCTTTCGCGACCCTAATTTTTACCCATTCTACCGTGACTACCGTGACTTAAGTAATGATTTAAAATTATCAGAATTGGTTCGAGAACTAATCGATTATGCTATTCGCCAAGAATTAATAAAACCTCTGCTGGATGCAGCAAGTAAACTCAATCCCAATAGATATCGAGAATATCAAGAAACCAAACCACTTTTCGATTTTGAATATGCAGAAAAGCTTGCTGCAGAAGAACGCAAGACAATAAAAAACTTAAAGAAGTTTTTCAATCTCAGCCCAGGCAATTCTACAATTTCCGTTTATCTATCGAGACATGCAGCTTCTACCAGAATGCCAGTATTTACTAACCATTCTGGCGAGTTTCATCCAGATCCTTTTATTCGTGCCATACTTAAGCACCAGGAGATAGAAGATTCACAGAGTCAACGGGAGCCATTTAATAACTCGCAATATTCCGCAGATGAATTTGCTGTAGTGTCTGCCATTGAAATGCTAGAAGCGCAATATTTGAAAGAAGAGCTGGAGAAATCACGATTGCACAAACTGATTCCGGAGCACGATCTGCGAGAAAAGCTTCTACGTACCGATCCCATCAAAGTGAATATTTCGGTTTGCCCAGAACCAAATGCATACGAGGAAATGTTGGACAATGGCACGGCCATCTTTGTGGGAGGGCCGCGTGCAAATCTCGGTACATATTATTATCTTTACGGCTATGGCAACAAAGCCGGAATTGTGCGTCCAGGGCGGTTATCAAAAAATGTTGTCGAGTGTATCAATTTTCAAAACAAGATTGACTGCGATGCAGAACACAACTTGGGAATCATTCAAAGACATCGGCTAGATGATACGGAAAAAACTATCATTTATTTAGCAGGCACCGGAGTAAACGGAACAGCTGCTGCTATCGCCTGCTTACGCCAATCTTGGCTGAAATTGCTTGACGAGTACGAAGGCAATTTTGCTTTGGTCATAAAAGTCCCTGGGGGCAAAGTCCGACAAGAAGATTTCAAGGAATATAATCCAGAGTATTGGAATGCCGGAAATTGGGAAGAGGTAGAATTTCGATGTGCTTGAGGTCTACAAAATAATTTACTGAACCAAACAAATTCGCTTATTCAAAATCGTATTTGACAAAGGCTTTTGTGAGCAAAATCATACTTTTCACCGATCTCGACGGTACCTTACTGGATGAGAAGAGCTATTCAGCTTATTTGTCGCTGCCAGCTTTACGGAAGTTGCAAGCTTGGGACATCACCATTGTTTTCTGTTCTTCAAAAACGAGGGTAGAACAAGAAACACTCCAAAAAGAGCTTGCCGTACAAGGCCCTTTTATAGTGGAAAATGGCAGCGCGATATTCTTGCCTACTCACACAAACAGCACCAAAGCGCATTTTGGGGGGAAATCTGATGCCGCACAAACTATTGTTCTTGGTATGCCAATCAAAGATATTCGCAAAACACTGAGCCAGGTTGTAACAAAAACCGGAATAAACTATCAGAGCCTTTCCGATTTATCAAATGAGCAAGTAGCTCAAAGTACCGGCCTTGATTTGGAATCAGCCAAACGAGCCAAAAATCGCGAATATTCCGAGACCATCGTTACCAAATTTTCTACGTCAGAACTTGAGATATTCATTTACGAATGCGAATTAAGTAGTCTCAAATGCACAATGGGCGGTCGCTTTTTGAGCGTAATCGGCCAAGGGGCTGACAAAGGCGAGGCAGTCCAGGCTCTGACAGCTCATTATAAATCTGGCTATGAAGATATTTTGACAATTGGCATCGGAGACAGCCCAAATGACGCCCCTATGCTCGGAGCTGTAGACTTCCCCTATCTTGTTCAACGTCCAAGTGGGCATTTCGAAAGTATGCAAGTCGACAACTTGATCTATTTAAACGCGATTGGTCCAGTCGGTTTTACGCAAATGGTTGAGGATTTAAAGCAACGATGGCCGGAACAGGATTAAGTTCTATTTTGCACAATACGGCGTACGCGCCTAAACCAGCCTCCCCAATCTTAATTCGCTTTGATATAGGATGAAAAAAGATGAACAAACAAGAACTTTGTCGGTTAATTTGGGAAAAATTCAGTGAGGATGAGCTTAGCTCTCTATGCAGGGCCTTAGGTATCGGCTATGAGGACCTTCCCGGAAAAACGCATAAGGTAAAAGCAGAGGAGCTTGTTTCTTACTGCGATAGACACGATAGATTGATCGATTTGCACGACTATTTGAAAAAGGAGCGCCCCACATATAATTGGGATGATTTTTTTGATATCAACCAACCAGACCACCAGAAAATTACTGACAGCGG
>Ga0116151_10001194_pt1 | contig 24168 bp, 20 predicted proteins | sample AD_UKC117_MetaG_FD_89893 | JGI IMG/M metagenome (GOLD analysis project Ga0116151, IMG submission 89893) | Active sludge microbial communities of municipal wastewater-treating anaerobic digesters from Hong Kong - AD_UKC117_MetaG | ecosystem: Engineered > Bioreactor > Anaerobic > Digestate... | reverse complement strand
CTTGGCGATCAGATGCGCCATGTCGATGTCCATGCCGACCAGCGTGCCGGTCTCGTCCTCGAAATGCCAGGGCGGGTTGGTGCTGCCGGTGCCGACGATCAGATGCCCGCGGTCCAGGACCTGCTGCAGCTTGGAGGCGGATGGATCGACGGGCTGGGCCTGCGCCGCCCGGGGCGCCACGAGGCCGGCGACCCCGCCGGCCAGCCCGGCGGCACCACCAGCCACCGCGCCCATCCCGAGCAGCCCGCGCCGCTTCAGCATCGAGAACGCCAGATCCCGCAACTCACCCATGCCTAACCCCTTTCATTGCTCGACCGGCGCTCGCCGCCGGCCCGCTCGCTAGCTTCGAGCTTGCAACTATCGTGCTAGGCTTTCCACGCGCTGTCCAGCCTGTCGGCCCGCCGCAACCGGATCGTGGCGATGCCGGCGCCCGGGGGACGCCGATCGAGCGGGCCGCCGTCACGGTGACCCGTCGCTCGGTCCGGCCCGTCCACCGGCACCGTGTCGGCCATCCCGGCCGCCTGTTGCAGGCGATGCGCCAATATCCCCGGGTTGTCGCGGTATACGCGACATTTCTCCTTGGGTTGTCGCGTATACCGCGACATGCGGTGACGAATTGTTGCATCTATCGCGACATCCGGCCCGGGGATGTCGCGGAAAATGCAACATCGGCCGACGAACGAACCCGCGGAATCGACGATCGAACCCAGCGAATCGACGAAGGAACCCAACGAATCGACGAACGAACCCGGCCGGGCGCCAACGAACCCGGGAGCGCGCAAGATCTTGAAAAAGAATATGTTTTTGTCTATTTTCCGGAACTTTCCGGGGGCGGGCGCCGACCAGAAGGCAAAATTGCCCAACGAACCCGCAGCGGGCTTGCGCCCCGGCACGAAATAGGCTATAAATCCTAGAAAGGCGCATGATGATCGAAACGACGCCGACCCTCGGAAAGCTGCTCGCCGCCCGGCTCGAGGCCGAGCTCGGCGACCCGGAAGTGGCCGGCGCCCTGGCGGCGATCCTGGCGGAGGATGCCCTGGCCTGGCGGGCGAGTGTGATCGGGCTGGCGTCGGTGAAGACGATCATCGGCTTCACCTTCGGCAACCGGATGCTGGCCAACGGCAACCGCGAGCCGGGGCCGGTCAACGAGGCGCTGGCCGACCTGGCGCTGCGCCTGCACGAGGCGACGGGGGCACCGATCCGGGCGCAGTGGGAGGTGGCCGAGCCGCTCGCCGGGCGGCTGCCGGCCGGCATGGTCACCCCGATCCACCCCACCCGCGATGCCCGGGCGGAGCCGCTCTACCTGAGCACCGGCGGGGTGATCGAGGCGATCATCGCCCGGGCCGGCGGGGTCGAGGCGGTTGGGCCTGTGGCGGTCGTCGCCCAGCGCGATCACGCCTGGCGCTGCGTCGCCCTCTGCCGGCGGCACGGCCTCAGGGCCGGTGTGGTCGAGGGCTGGGAGCTGCCGGCCGGGTACGATGCCGCCTCCGGCCAGCCCTGGACCCGCAGCCGGCTCGCCTATCTGCTGCACGACCTGCACTGTCGCGCACTCGATCGCCGCGACGCCCTCCTCGCCGGGAACGGCCCCGCAAGGCTGGCCTGAAAGGCCATCCGGCGCTAACAAGAGCAGGTCCGAGGAGCGAGAGGGAAGGCAGTTCGATGCAGGTCAAGGCGGCGGTGGCGTTCGCGGCGGGCAAGCCGCTCGAGGTGACGACGGTCGAGCTCGAGGGCCCCAGGGCCGGCGAGGTGCTGGTCGAGATCATGGCGACCGGGCTCTGCCACACCGACGAGTTCACCCGCTCCGGCGGCGACCCGGAAGGCATCTTCCCGAGCATCCTCGGCCACGAGGGGGCCGGCATCGTGCGCGAGGTCGGGGCGGGCGTGACCTCGGTCGTGCCCGGCGACCACGTCATCCCGCTCTACACCCCGGAATGCCGGGAGTGCGAGTACTGCCTGAATCCCAAGACCAATCTCTGCCAGGCGATCCGCACCACCCAGGGCCAGGGCCTGATGCCGGACGGCACCTCGCGCTTTCGCCTCGGCAAGGACGTCATCCACCACTACATGGGCTGCTCGACCTTCAGCAACTTCACGGTCCTGCCCGAGATCGCGGTGGCCAAGGTCCGCAAGGACGCGCCCTTCGACAAGATCTGCTACATCGGCTGCGGCGTCACCACGGGCATCGGGGCGGTGATCAACACCGCCAAGGTCGAGCCCGGCTCCAATGTCGTCGTCTTCGGCCTCGGCGGCATCGGCCTCAACGTCATCCAGGGTGCCCGCCTCGTCGGGGCCGACATGATCGTCGGCGTCGATCTCAACCCGGCCCGCGAGGCGACCGCCCGCAAGTTCGGCATGACCCATTTCGTCAACCCGAAGGACCTGGGCGACAAGGACGTGGTCGCTCACCTGGTCGAGCTGACCAGAGGCGGCGCCGACTACAGCTTCGAGTGCATCGGCAACGTCAAGACCATGCGCCAGGCGCTCGAATGCTGCCACAAGGGATGGGGCGAGAGCGTCATCATCGGCGTCGCCGGCGCCGGCCAGGAGATCTCGACCCGGCCCTTCCAGCTCGTCACCGGCCGGGTCTGGCGCGGCACCGCCTTCGGTGGCGCCAGGGGCCGCACCGACGTGCCGAGGATCGTCGACTGGTACATGGAGAGGAAGATCAACATCGACGACCTGATCACCCACACCATGCCGCTCGGCGACATCAACAAGGGCTTCGACCTCATGCACGAGGGCAAGTCGATCCGCGGCGTGGTCGTCTACTGATGGCGCTCCGCCCCACCGCCGCGCACCGCTGCCATGGCGGCGTCCAGGCGGTCTATCGCCATGCCTCCACCACCACCGGCACGGACATGGAGTTCTCCGTCTACCTGCCGCCAGCGGCCGAGGAGGGGCGGCGCTGCCCCGTCCTCTGGTGGCTCTCGGGCCTCACCTGCACCTGGGAGAACGCCACCACCAAGGCCGGCTTCCAGGGCCCTGCCGCCGCCGCCGGGCTGATCGTCGTCTGCCCCGACACCAGCCCCCGCGGCCTCGACCTGCCGGGCGAGCACGACACGTATGACTTCGGCTCGGGCGCCGGCTTCTACCTCGATGCGACGGTCGAGCCCTGGGCCCGGAACTACCGCATGGAGAGCTACCTCACCCGGGAGCTGCAGGATCTCGTCGCCGCCGAGCTGCCGATCGACCCGGCCCGGCAGGGCATCTTTGGCCACTCGATGGGCGGTCATGGTGCCCTCACCCTGGCCCTGAAGAACCCGGCGCTCTATCGCTCGGTCTCCGCCTTCGCCCCCATCGCCTCGCCCATGCGCTGCCCCTGGGGCGAGAAGGCGCTCGCCGGCTATCTCGGCCTGGATCGCACCAAGTGGCGCGCCTACGATGCCACCGCGCTGATCGAGGACGGTGCGAAGGCAGCCGGGATCCTGGTCGACCAGGGGCTCGGTGACAACTTCCTCGAGAGCCAGCTCAAGCCCGAGCTCTTGGAAGCCGCCTGCGCCACGGCCGGCATCCCGCTCGAGCTGCGCCGGCACGCCGAGTACGACCATTCCTACTACTTCATGGCGAGCTTCATGGCCGACCACATCGCCTGGCACGGCCGGCGCCTCGGCAATTGAAGCTTGCACCAGCCGTCTCGTCCGGCACATTGGGGACGAACGGAAAGGCGCCATCGGCGCCCAGTCGATCAGGGAGCAGAGCATGAAGACACGACATTCGCTGGCGATCCTCGCCCTCGGGCTGGGCCTTGCCACCACCGCCGCGACCACGGCCGAGGCACAGCAGGTCAAGCTGATGACCGGGCCGCAGGGCGGCTCCTGGTATCCGCTGGGCGGCGCCATCGCCAACATCGCCGGCAAGAGCGGGATCAACGTCCAGGTCCTGCCGGGCGCCGGCATCGCCAATGTTCTGGCGGTCTCGCAGGGCAAGGCCGACATCGGCTTCGCCAACTCGATCTCGACCGTCGACGGCGTCAACGGGCGGCCGCCCTTCGAGGCCGTGACCGAGAACGTCTGCAATATCGGCACCCTCTACCCGCAGTACTTCCAGATCGTCGTCAATGCCGATTCCGGCATCGAGACGGTCGACGACGCCAAGGGCCAGCCGATCGCCATCCAGCCGAAGGGCAACACGGCCGAGGCGATCAGCGCGCAGCTCTTCGAGGTTCACGGCATGACCTATGACGACATGAGCCAGGTGAGCTTCGTGTCGTACACGGACGCCGTGTCGCTGATGAAGGACAACAACGCCCAGATGTTCACCCTCGGCACGACCGTGCCCGCCTCGGCGGTCATGGACCTGGCCTCGGCCCGCGACATCAGGCTCCTCGAGATCTCCGACGAAGCCTTCGCCGCCATGCGCGAGCTCAACCCCGGCTACTCGAAGCTGACCATCCCGGCCGGCAGCTACCCGGGCCAGGACGAGGACGTCGACGTCATCGGCTATGCCACGCACGTCATCGCGCGCTGCGATCTCGACCCGGACGTCGTCTACAAGATCCTCGACGGCATGGTGACCGACAAGGCGGACCTGGTCTCGATCGTGAAGGTCATGGACGGCACCACGCTCGAGGTGATGGCCTCCGACACCGGCGTGCCGATGCACGAGGGTGCCACCCGCTTCTACCAGGAGAAGGGTGCGCTCTGACGCCCTAGGCCTGGACGCCGGCGCCGCGCCCCTGTGAGGCGGGCGCCGGCATCGGTCAACGAGCGGGAGAAGAGGCCGTATGCAGCTCTCGGCACGCAGCACCCGCTGGTCGATCACCGTCGTCGCCGTGGCGATGTCGGTCTTCCACCTCTACGTCGCCTTCGTCGGGCCGCCCGACGCCTATGTCATGCGCGGCCTGCACATCGCCTTCGCCCTGGCGCTCACCTTCCTCGTCCTGCCCGGCTGGAACGGCCGGGCTGAGCGACCGGGCCTCGTCGACCTGACGCTGCTCGTCATCGCCGTGGCGGCGGCCCTCTATCCCACCTGGAACCTCGGCTACATCGTCAGCCGGATGTACTATGTCGATGACCCGACCCTCTGGGACTTCGTCTTCGGCATCGCCCTCGTCCTGCTCATCATGGAGGCGACCAGGCGCGCCACCGGCTGGGCGCTGCCGGCAACGGCGGCCGTCTTCCTGCTCTACGGGCTCACCTGGGGCAACCAGTCGGTCGGCATCATGCTCGACCAGCTCTACCTGACGACCGAAGGCATCTTCGGCATCCCGCTCTACGTGTCCGCCACCTACGTGATGCTCTTCATCCTGTTCGGCGCCTTCGTCGAGCGCTCGGGCGCGGGGCAGCTCTTCATGGACTTCGCCCTCGCGCTTGCCGGCCACACCTCCGGCGGCCCGGCCAAGGTGGCGATCATCACGAGCTCGCTCTTCGGCACGGTCTCCGGCAGCGCCGTCGCCAACGTCATGACCACGGGCACCTTCACCATCCCGCTGATGCGCCGCTCCGGCTATCGGCCGGCCTTCGCCGGCGCCGTCGAGGCCGTGGCCTCCACCGGCGGCCAGCTCATGCCGCCGATCATGGGGGCGGCCGCCTTCGTCATGGCCGAGTTCCTCGGCACGAGCTACCTCACGGTGGCCGCCTTCGCCCTGCTGCCGGCGCTGCTCTACTACGTCGCCGTCTTCATGGCGGTGCACTTCGAGGCCCGCCGCGTCGGCCTCGTCGGCCTGCCGCGTGCCGACCTGCCGCGGCTCAAGGAGGTGCTGGTCGAGCGCGGCCATCTCTTCCTGCCCCTCGTCGTCATCATCGGCGTGCTGCTCATCGGCTACAGCGCCGCCTATGCCGCCATCTGCGGCATCGCCTCGGTCGTGCCGACCACCTGGCTCAGGGCCGGCACGCGCCGCACCTTCACGCCCACGGTGATCATCGAGGCGCTCGAGGCCGGGGCACGCAACACCATCGTCGTGGCGCTGGCCTGCGCCTGCGCCGGCATCGTCATCGGCACCATCACGCTGACCGGCCTCGGCCTCTCGTTCACCAACATCGTCCTGGCGCTGTCCCAGAATATGCTGCTGCCGGCCCTGGTCCTCACCATGGCCGCCGGCATCGTGCTCGGCATGGGGCTGCCGACGACGCCCGCCTACATCGTCCAGGTGGCGCTGCTCGTGCCGGCGCTGGTCCGGCTCGGCGTCCAGGTCGAGGCGGCGCATCTCTTCGTCCTCTATTTCGCCGTGCTGTCGGCCATCACGCCGCCGGTCGCCATGGCCGTCTATGCCGCCAACGCCATCAGCCGCGCCGGGCTCATGGAAAGCTCCTGGGCCGCGATCAAGCTCGGCCTCACCGGCTACATCATCCCCTTCATGTTCGTCTTCGGCCCGTCGCTCCTCATGATCGGCGAGTGGCACCAGATCGTGCTGACCGCGATCACCGCCACCATCGGCGTCACCTGCCTCGCCGCCGCCCTGCACCAGCACTTCTTCTTCGGGCCGGCGCGCTTCTGGGAGCGCGCCCTCCTGCTCGCCGCGGCCCTCGTGCTGATCAAGCCCGGCCTCTGGACGGACGCGCTGGGTGCCGCCCTCGTGGCGCTCACCATCGCCAGCCAGATCCTGGTCAGGCCGGCCCTGGTCGCGGCGCCACCGGTCGAACGCAACGCGGTCGAATGAGCGGACGGCCCGCCACGTCGGTCGGGTTGCCGCGGCGCCTCCTGCTCGGCGGCCTCCTGGCCATTGGCGGCGCCTTTCTCGCTTTCGTCGCCGGCACGGCATTTGCCGCCCGCTTCCTCGTGCCGCCGGGCACCGGTCTCGCCGGGCCGGCCGAGGCGGTGGGCTACGGCGTGCTCGGTGCCGCCGGCGCCGTGCTGCTCGCCGTGCTCATTGCCACCTTCGCCGGGCGTCGCCTGCTGCTCGCCGCCACCCTGATCGTCGTGCTCCTGGCGCTGGCCTCGGCCGCTGGCCTCGCCTTCCTTGCACAGCAGTCGGCAGCACCGGAGGAGGAATTGCCCATGCCAGCGCGGGCGACCACCGCACCCGGGGCAGCCACCGGCGCCGCTCAGCCGAGGTGAGCGAGCTCCGCGGCCGGCCGGCCGGAAGGTGTCGCCGCAGCGCCGCCGGTGCGCGGCAGGAACTGCCCCGAGCCGGGGGCTGCCCGCAGCTCGCCAGCCTCGACGATCACCGCCCCGCGGCGCAGCACATGGCTGGGCCAGCCCTTGATCTCGCGCCCGACATAGGCGCTGTAGCCGGAGCGGTCATGGGTGGTGTCGTGGGTGATCGTGGTGGTCGCCTCGGGGTCCCAGATCACGAGGTCGGCGTCGCTGCCGACGGCGATCGTGCCCTTCTTCGGATGCAGGTTGTAGAGCTTCGCCGGCTCGGTTGCCGTCAGGCGGACGAAGTCGGTGAGGCTCATGCGGCCCTGGCTGACCATGGCGTCGAACAGCACCGGCAGGCGAAGCTCGATGCCGGCCATGCCATTGGCCATCTCCTTGAAGCTCGGGTTCGGGCCCCTGGCGAGCTTGCCGCTCTCGTCCATGCGATAGGGGGCGTGGTCCGAGGAGACGGTGGCGAGCGTGCCCTGGCCGAGCGCCTGCCAGAGGGCTTCGCGGTCGTCGGGCTCACGCAAGGGCGGGCTGCAGATCCACATGCCCCCCTCGATCCCGGGCCGATCCAGATCGGTGGCGCCGAGCGTCAGGTACTGCGTGCAGGTCTCGCCGAAGACCTTGGTCCCTTCACCCTGCCAGCGGCGGACGGTCGCCGCACCCTCGCGCGTGCTGACGTGGAAGATCATCAGGGGCTGGTCGATGAAGGCCGCCATGGCGATCGCCCGGTTGATCGCCTCGGCCTCGGCGAGGCGCGGGTGCGACGGGACGTGGAACTTCGGCGCCGTCAGGCCCTGGGCCACCAGCCGCTTGCCCATCCAGGAGATCATCCCGTGGTTCTCGGCATGGACGCAGACCATGCAGCCATGCTCGCGCGCCGCCCAGAGCACGTCGAGGAACTGCTCGTCCTCGACCCTGAGGCGGTCGTAGGTGAGGAAGACCTTGAGCGACGAGTGGCCGTCGCGCACGAGGCCCGGCAGCTCGTCCCGCAGGATCTCCGGCCGCGGATCGGCGAGGATCATGTGGAAGGCGTAGTCGACCACCGCACCTCTGGCCGCGCGCTCGTGGTAATCGGCGACGACCTCGGCGAGGCTCATGCCGACATGCTGGGCGGCGAAGGGGACGACTGTGGTCGTGCCGCCCATGGCGGCCGAGACGGTCGCGGTCTCGAAGGTGTCGGCGTTCATCAGCCCGGAGGCGGCGAGCTGCTCGATGTGGCAGTGGCTGTCGACGCCGCCCGGCGTCACGATCTTGCCGCGCGCGTCGATCTCCAGCCGCCCGGTCGGCAGCCCCTTCGCGATGGCCACCACGGTCTCGCCGGTGATGCCGATATCGGCCTCGAGCACGTCCGTGGCGGTGGCGACCCTGCCGCCCTTGATGACCAGATCGCAATGCACCATGCCGACCGTCTCCCCCGTTGGCTCCGACCCTTCGGTAGCATGGGCGGGCGCGGGCGGCCATGGCGGGTCTGTCGCCTACTCCCCGCCCGTGCGGCGACGCCACTGGGCGTAGTTCTCGCGCACCAGCTCGAAGGCGTCGCGGGTGCTGCAGTAGAGGTTGGCGAAGAGCCGGCCGACCGGGCGGTAGGCGTCGAAGTCGATGCGCAGGGTGCCAGGATCGACGAGACCGTCCCGGACGTGGACGGCGAGGACCTCGCCGACGACGAGGCGGTGGTCGGTGCCGATGACCAGCGTCGTGTGGTTCCTGCATTCCAGCGCTGCGGGGGCCTCGGCGATGCGCGGCGGGCGGACGACGATCGAGGCGGCTAGGCCGAGGCCCGCAGGCCCGGGCTCGCTCGTCTCCGGCGGGAAGTCGACGGCGGCGACGTTCATGGCGGCCGCGAGCTCTTCGTCGACCAGGTTGATCACGAACTCGCCTTTGGCCTCGATATTGCGCGCAGTGTCCTTCAGCGCCCCACCGGCGCGCCGGCCGATGCCGATGACGACGAGCGGCGGCTCGTCGCTGAAGACGTTGAAGAACGAATAGGGCGCTGCATTGACCAGGCCATCCGCATCCTGCGACGTGACGAAGGCGATCGGCCGCGGCACCACGAGCGAGGTGAGCAGCTTGTAGCGGTCGCGGGCGGCGAGATCCGCCAGGCGGAGGTCCATCAGGCTGCGCCCGACCCGGTGTCGGCGATGCGGATAAAACGGTTTTGCCGATTGGGCATGGGTGGCTCCGACGGGGCGATGGCGGCATGCTAGCCCGGGTGGCAGCCGAGGGCGACCCTCCCGAGGGTCGCCGGCAAGGGCCGGTGCCGGCGACCTTTGGTCTCGCGCGTATCCTGCTTGCCGACTTCTGTGCCAGGTGTATATCGGCAGGTGTCCGGTGTCGCTGTCTTTGGGAGGATGATCTGTTGACGAGCGCGAAATTCAGTGTGGCCCTGTTGCTGGCAGGCGTGGTTCTGGCGATCTCCACGCCGGTGAAGGCGAACGACGGCGATCCCGAGGCCGGCAAGAAGGTGTTCAGGCAGTGCCAGGCGTGCCATGTGGCCGACAAGGAGCAGAACCGGGTAGGGCCGCACCTCGTCGGCATCATCGGCCGGCCGGCCGGCGCGGTGGAGGACTTCAAGTACTCGGACGCCATGGCGAACAGCGGCATCGTCTGGGACGAGACGACGATCACGGAGTACCTCGCCAACCCGAAGGAATATATCCCGGGCAACAAGATGGTGTTCGCGGGCCTGCGCAAGCCCGAGCAGATCCAGGACGTGATCGCCTATCTCGAGAGTCTGGACGACTAGCGACAGCCGCTCAGGCGGCGTGCAACGTCGCCCAGAGCTCCGTCACGTACTTGCGGAACCAGACCGTGTAGCGGTCGGGATGCGCGTCCATATCGCGGCGCAGCTCCTGAGGCTCGATCCAGCGCACCGCGTCGGCCTCGACGGGGTCGGGCTCTACCGGCCCTTCATGCCGGCCGGTATAGATGCTGACCAATTCGTGCTCGGTCATGCCGTGATCGAGCGGCGAGCGGTAATGGACCCTGGTGACGTAGGCGAGCGGGCAGACGAAGCCGAGCTCCTCCTCGAGCCGACGGCCCGCGGCGGCCTCGGTCGCCTCGCCGGGGCGCGGGTGGCCGCAGGCGGCGTTGGTCCATAGCCCGCCCGAATGGTACTTGCCGGGGCTGCGCCGCTGCAGCAGCCAGTTGCCGGCGGGGTTATGGATCAGGACCGAGAAGGCCCGGTGCAGGGCCCCCGAGCGGTGCGCGGCGTGCTTTTCCGCGGTGCCGATCACCCGGTCCTCGACATCGACGAGCATGACCAGCTCGGTGTCGATCCGAGCATTGGGCCGGATCGCCGGCGCGTCGGGCATTCCCGGCATGTTTCCTCCGTTGTACCTCGGAGTCGACACTCGCCTTGGCGCGAAGTCAAGCCGGGTCGGCGGCGCTTGGCGCCGCCTGATCGCTAGAGCTCGATCTCGAAGATGCAGGCGGGTGCCCCGCAGGCCTTGCAGGCGATCTCGCTGACGGAGCTTCGGGGAGTGATCAGGCTGCGGCAGAGCTGCTCGACGGTGCCGGCCACGAAGTCGCAGGCAGGTGCCTTGCTGTGCTCGTCGGGGCAGAGTGGGTTGTTGGTGAGGCCGAGGCGGATCGGTCGCCCGTAGACGGCGACGAAGGCGCCGCTGCCGGCGAGCCGCCAGTGATCGCGCTCGAAGCTGAGAAGCAGCAGCCGGGCGACGAGCGGGCGTGGCAGATGCGCGAGCAGGCGGCGAAGGGGCTCGGGCAGGTGCCGTGCCAGCAGGCGGTCGGCCGTACGACGTCCGGCTGCCCGAGCCACGGCCCTGGCACAGTCCGGGCCGAGCTGGCGGCGCAGCGTCCGATGCAGGGCCGCCACCTCACGCTCGTCGACCGGAGTCGTGGGGGCCCCGGCGAGGTAGCGGCTGAGGCCGGCTGCCTCGAACAGGCGACGCACCGGCGCCTCGCCGACCCGTTCGTCCAGCACGGCCGCCACCTGGGAAACCGCGCTTGGGCACATGCGACCAACCTGTCCGGTGACGGCCCCGATCGGCGGTGAGGCAACGGTGGCGAGGTCCGGCGTGTGCATGGAACTCCTCAAGCCGCAGTCTCGGCCGTTCGAGCGTTCTCGGTCATTGTCACGTCTGCACGCGGCTCGGCTTTCGGTTGCAGCGGGCCGCACGGCAATCCTGCTGCGCCGGAAGCACCCGACGACGGCGGACCCGAGGGAAGGTCGCCCGATGGAACTGGTTGACGATTGGTCTAGGGGCCGAAAGCTAGCTCTACTTTGATCGAGGTCAATCGGCCGGCCCGATCTTTCCGCGTGGATCGGGTCCGTCGCAACAAGGGCCAGGATCGGTGCTTTCGCCTGCGAGAAACCGCTGGGTCTTGAAGGCGGCGCGCTGCCGGGGCAACGGCGAGCTTGGCCCTCCCCATTGGCTGGCGACGGCGCCGGATCTGGCGGCGCGCCGGCCTTTCCATCGACGGGACGTTGTGCCAGTAACCGTGTGGTCGAGCATGATAGGGCAGTCGGGAATGCTTTGGTTCGGGATGTGATCGCCTTTCTTGCGAGGCGTGTTCTTTATGGGCGCAGCGTGATTGGATGCCTCGGTTCGGTGCTGGATGGGGGGAAGACCGCTTGGCTTGCCCGGACCAGAGTGAGTTGGTACGGGGTCCAGTCAATGCGGTCAGATCCGCGCAACAGAGCTTCCTCGCATGGTTCAATCGAAAAATCGGCAGGGCGCGCCGGCTCGGCGGCCGCTGACGGACCCACGATGATGGCGGGTCGGGCATATTTCAATGCTCCGGGCAGCGGGCCGGCGGTGGAGTGCGGATTGCGCCGGGCCGGGTCGCCGCCCGTCCTGGTCGATTGCCGCTGATGGGAGGCGCGTCGCCCTTGCGCATCGCACTGGTCGCGGGTTGCCCGTTTCCATGGCCGCGGGGCACCCCGGCGCGCATTCTCGGCATGGCGCAGGCGCTGCATCAGGCCGGGCACGAGGTCCATGTGATCGCCTACCCGATCGGCGATCTGGACCAGCAATTGCCGTTCCCGGTGCATCGCAGTCTGGGCCTGCCGTTCTATCGACGCACCGCACCTGGTGCCGATCCCCTGCGGCTCGCCTGGTTTCTGCCGGCGCTGGCGGCCACCGTGGCGCGGGTGGTCGCCTGGCAGCGGATCGAGATCGTGCATGCCCACCACTACGAGGGATTGCTCGCCGCCTGGCCCGCCAAGCGGCTGCACGGCGTGCCGGTGATCTACGATGCGCACACGACCCTGGCTGGCGAGCTGCCCTATTACCGTCTCGGCGTGCCGCGCCGCTGCACGACGGCAGTCGGTCGGTCCCTCGATAAGCGCCTGCCGAAGCTCGCCGATCACATCGTGGCGACGAGCCAGTACATCGCCGACGAGCTCGCCCGGGACGGCATGCCGACCGACCGGGTCACGGTGGTGGGCAACGGTATCGAGGATGCTCTCGTCGCCGGTCCGGCGCCGGAGAGCCGGCCCGATGGAACCGGCGAGCGGATTGTCTACGCCGGCAATCTCGCCGGCTATCAGGGGATCGACACGCTGCTCGAGGCGTTCACCCTGGTGGCGAAGGCCCGACCCGGCGCCAGGCTCACCCTCTTGACCGATTCGTCCTTCGACCGCTTCGCTCCGCTGGCAGAGCGGCTGGGCATCCAGGACCGGATCGATATCGAGCCGCCGCCGCCGCCGCAGGCGCTCGGCCGTCGGCTCGCCGCCGCTTCGCTGCTCGTCAATCCCCGGGCCGAGTGCCCGGGCTACCCGCTGAAGCTGCTCAACTACATGGCGGCGGGCCGGCCGATCGTCTCGTTTCGGGACTCCGCCAGGGGGCTGACCCAGGATCAGGATGCCTGGCTCGTCGACGAGCCCACGCCGGCGGCGCTGGCGCGGGGCATGCTCGCGGTGCTGGACCGGCCGGATCGCGGAGCGTCGCTCGGTCGGTCTGCCAGGGAGCGGGTGGTGGCGGAGCTGACCTGGTCGCGGGTGGTGGCCAATCTCGAGGGGCTCTACCGCCGCATGGTCGCGCACGAGCCGCCGCTGGCCGATCACAGGTCATCATCGGTAGGCGTCACCAGCGGCGACTAAGGAGCGTCGATGCTATCGTCCCGGCGGCGGATGCCCTAGAAGTCAGTCATTGAACGGCCACAAACGGAGAGTGGCGGGCTGGCGCGCCACACGGGGAGAGAGCGAATGACGAAGAGCCTGGCACTCGGTCTTGCTGTTGCGCTGCTGGCGGGGACGGCGCTGACACCGGGGAACGGTGCGGCGCAGGGCGGCACCGTCTCGGTCTACACGGCGCACGCGCCCGAGATCTACAACGAGATCGTGCCGAAGTTCGAGGAGGCGACCGGCATCACCGTGTCGCTGGTCCAGGCCGGCTCGGGCGACATCGTGCAGCGGGCACGGGCCGAGGCGGCGAGCCCGCTCGCCGACGTCATCTGGTCGATCGGCGGCGAGGCTCTCGAGGCGAACAGCGATCTGCTCGAGCCCTATACGAGCTCGCACGACGCCGAGCTCGACCCGCTCTACAAGGTCGGCACCAACTGGCTGCCCTACACCGGCATCCCCATGGTGCTCGTGGTCAACACCGACATGGTCGCCGCGGACGACATGCCGGTGAGCTGGGCCGATCTGACCGATCCCAAGTGGAACCAGAAGGTCGCCTATGCCGGTGCCGACAGCTCGGGCTCGGCCTTCATGCAGCTCGCCACGATTCTCGACGTCTATGGCGAGGAGCAGGGCTGGGAGCTGTTCGGCGAGATGATGAAGAACTTCATCGTCACCGGCAGCTCGGGGCGGGTGCCGCGCGGTGTCGCTGACGGCGAGTTCGCGGTCGGCCTGACGCTCGAGGAGGCGGCTCAGCGCTATGTCGCGGGCGGCGCCAATGTCGCCATCGTCTACCCGGAGCCTGCGACCTCGGCGCTGCCGGACGCGGTGGCCTTGGTCAAGGGTGGCCCCAACCCGGATGCCGGCAAGCAGTTCATCGACTTCGTGCTGTCGAAGGAGATCCAGGAGTTCCTGGTGGAGCAGATGCAGCGCCGCTCGGTCCGGACCGACGTGGCGCAGCCGGAAGGCCTGCCCGGCCTGGATGAGATCGCCATCCAGAACTACGACATGGGTTGGGCAGGTGCCGAGCGCGAGAACATCATCAAGCGGTATCTCGGCATCCTGCGCCAGTGAGCCTGGCGGATTCGAGCCGGTTGCCCGCCTCGCCCTGATGGCGGCGATCGGCATTGTCGGGCTGGTCAAGCGCTTTGGTGCGGTCACCGCCATCGAGGCGCTCGATCTGGAGGTCGGCGCCGGGGAGTTCTTCACGCTCCTCGGCCCGTCCGGCTGCGGCAAGACCACGCTCCTGCGCATCATCGCCGGCTTCGAGCGGCAGAACGCGGGCGATCTCCAGGTCGGCGGCCGGCTCGCGAACGACATCCCGGCGCACCAGCGCGACATGGGGATGGTCTTCCAGAACTACGCCATCTTTCCGCACATGTCGGTCTTCGACAACGTCGCCTACGGCCTGAGGCAGCGCCGTTTCAATCGCGGCGAGATCGGGGCGAAGGTGAGCCGGGCTCTCGATCTGGTTCGGCTCGGGGGCTACGAGCGCCGCTTTCCGGACCAGCTCTCGGGCGGCCAGAAGCAGCGCGTGGTCCTGGCCCGCGCCCTCGTCATCGAGCCCCAGGTCCTGCTCATGGACGAGCCCCTTTCGGCGCTCGACGCCAAGGTCAGGGTCGGGCTCCGGCGGGACATCCGCCTGGTCCAGCAGGAGCTCGGCATCACCACGCTCTATGTGACCCACGACCAGGAGGAGGCGCTCGTCGTCTCCGACCGGATCATGGTGATGGAGGCTGGTGAGATCCGCCAGCTCGGCAGCCCGCGCGAGGTCTACGAGGACCCGGCCAATCTCTTCGTCGCCACCTTCATCGGCACGAGCAACCTGCTCGACGGCCGGGTCGATCGGTCGGGTGGCGGAAGTGTCGCGCTGGCCCTCGGCGCACGGCTCGACCTGCCGGATCTGCAGGCTGCCGACGGCACCGAGCTTCACCTGGCGCTGCGTCCCGAGCACCTCACGGTTCTCGATGACGGGCCGGTGCCGGAAGGGCTGGTGGCTCTGGAGGGCATAGTCGAGCTCGTCAGCTACCTGGGCTCGCAGTCGCGGATCGCCGTCCGGATCCCCGGCGTCGCCGAGGTGGTGGAGGTCGAGGCGCCGAGCGCTGCACCCGCCAGCGCCCTGCCGTCGGGACGGCCGGTGCGCCTGGGGTTTCGCCCCGAGTCGGCGTTCCTCTTCGCTGCGGCCAGTGGCGAGCGGGTCCGCTGAGCTATGGCCGCCCGGAGGAAGGTGGCGTCGGCCGGGCTGCGTCTCCCCGATCTCTGGACGGTGCTGACACTGGCAGCACTCGCCGTGCTCGCGATCTTCGTGCTCTGGCCGCTCGCCAATGTCTTCACCGCCAGCTTCTACGGCGAGTTCAGCGGCAGCCTCGGGCTCGAGAACTACGCCACCTTCTTCGGCTCCGGCTATTTCCGTCGTGCTCTCTGGCACAGCCTCTTCACCTCGGCCATGGGCACGCTGCTGGCTCTGGCACTGGGCCTGCCGCTCGCGGTCATCGCCGCCCGCTATGATTTCGTGGGCAAGGCGGCGTTGCGCGTGCTCGTCCTCCTTTCGCTCATCTCGCCACCCTTCATCGGCGCCTATGCCTGGATCATGCTGCTCGGCCGGCAGGGGCTGGTGACCCAGGCCCTGGCCGGGATCGGCATCGGCCTGCCGACCATCTATGGCGCCCCCGGGATCATCCTCGTCACGGCGCTCAACCTCTACCCGCTCGTCTTCCTCCTGGTTCACGGTGCCCTGCTGCGGATCGACCGCTCGCTCGAGGAGGCGTCGCTCGGCCTCGGTCGCACGCGTTTCCAGACCTTCCGCAGCATCACCCTGCCGCTCACCTTGCCGGCCATGGCGACGGGTGCCTTGCTGGTCTTTCTCGGCGTGCTCTCGGATTTCGGCACGCCGGCGCTGCTCGGCGAGAACTATCCGGTGCTGGCGACCCTGGCCTTCACGCTCTTTCTCTCCGAGATCGGCGGCAACCCGGCCATGGCGTCGACCACGAGCGTGGTGCTGGTCACGGTTGCCCTCGTGCTCATCCTGCTGCAGCGCTGGGTCGCGTCGCGGCGCAATTATGCCACCGACGCCATCAACCGGCCCGAGATCCTGCGCATGGCGGGCTGGCAGCGGTTCGCCTTTCCCGCCTTCGCCTGGGGCCTGATGGCGATCGCCAACCTGCCGCTCGTGATCATCGTCTACACCTCGTTCCTCGAGACCTCGGGCCCGGTTTTCCTCCAGTCCTTCTCGCTCGACAGCTACCGGCAGGTCTTCCATCTGGTGCGCGGGGCGATCGTCAACAGCTTCGCCTTCTCCGGCATGGCGCTGGCGCTGATCGTGGTGACCGGCAGCGTGGTCGGCTACATCATCAGCCGTCGCGACACGATGCTCACCCGCGTGCTCGATACAGCCCTGATGATCCCCTACGTCATTCCGGGCACCGTGCTCGGCATCGGCTTCATCACCGCCTTCAACCAGCCACCGATCTGGATCACCGGCACGGTGGCCATCATCGTCGCCGCCTACTTCATCCGCCGGCTGCCCTACATGGTCCGCGCCTGCGCGTCCTACGTCTACCAGATCGACCGGTCGGTCGAGGAAGCGTCGATCAATCTGGGCGCCCCGCCGGGCAAGACCTTCATGAAGATCATGCTGCCCCTCATGGCGCCGGGCATCCTCGCCGGGGCCGTGCTCGCCTGGGTCGAGGTCATCAACGAACTCTCGGCCACGGTCGTGCTCTACACCGGCACCACCTCGACCATGCCGATCGCGACCTACAGCCAGGTCCTGGCCGGCTCCTATGGTCCGGCCGCCGCCGTCGCCAGCCTGCTGATTCTCGCGACCACTCTCTCGCTGGTGCTCTTCACCGTGATCGGTGGCAGCGACCGCGAGCTCACGGTCTGACCGGTCATGCGCATCGAAGGTTTCACCGAGGGCAAGAATCTCGACGATCCGGGCGCCAACGAGGACCAGTTCCTGATCCTGCCGGGACGTGGCTACGCGGTGATCGACGGGGTCACCGACCGCACCGGCGAGCGCTATGACGGCATGCTGGCGGGCCGCCTCGCCGGGCTCGTCGTGCGTGATGCGGCCGCCGCCTTCCTGCTCGACCCGGCCGAGCGGGCATGTGTGCCCGAGCGGCTGGTGGCGCACATCACCGCGGCGATCCAGGCGGCCTATGCCCAGCACGGCATCGGCGAGATCGCCAGAGAGCGGCCGGCGCGGCGCTTCGGCGCCACCCTGGCATTGGCGGCACATGCTGGCGAAGTCCTGCGCATCATCCTCGTCGGGGACAGCGGCGTGCGCTTCAACGGCGACGAGCTGGTCACGGTCGATTCCGGTCTCGACCTGGTGACGGCCGGCATCCGCCAAGCCGCCTGGCAGCACCTCGTGGCCGCGGGCGCCGACCACGCCGAATGCGCCCGCGTCTCGCGCGCCTGCGTCTTCAACGGTCTCGCCCGACTGCACCCGGGGATGCGGCCCTGGCTCAACGAGGCCGCGCTCGCGGACCTGCGCCAACGCTACCTCGCCGGGGCCGGGCAGCGCTTCGCCCATGTCCCGCAAGACGACATCCAGCTCTTGGTCGATGGCGGCATCATCGAGGGGCAGGGGCTCTTCCAGAACAACACGAAGAGCCCCTTGAGCTACTGCGTGCTCGACGGCTTTCCCGTGCCGATGGACCTCGTGCGGGTGATCGATCGGCCGCTGACCGGCCTCGCCACGCTCGAGCTCTTCACGGATGGCTATTTCAGCGCCGGCGCCGAGCCCACGGTTGCCGCCTGGGAGGCGGCGTTCCTGGAGGTCGAGCGCACCGACCCGGACAAGCTCGACGTCTATCCTTCGGTCAAGGGCACTGTCGGCCGCGTTCGCGCCGACGACAGGACGGTGCTCATCGTCGGCTTTTGAGGCGGCCGTTCAAGCATCCAGCTCGGCGAGCAGCGTCGTGGCCTCGCGCAGGTCCCGGGTGTCGAATCCCTCGGTGAAGCCGGCGAGGCAGGCAGCGAGCAAGGTGGCGTCCCTTTCGGGCTCGCCCAGCTTCGCCCGGAGACGGGTGAGGTCCATCGCGGCGCGCAGCTCGAGCATCTGCGCCTCCTGTCGGCGGGCGACTTCGAGCGCTGCCTCGAGGGTCGCCAGGGCCGCCGCCGTGTCGCCCCGGTCGCGCTCGCAGAGCGCGCGCCGGCGCAGCACCTCGGCCTCCATCCAGCGGGCCCCGCCCGCCTCGAGGAGACGCACGGCCTCGGCCAGCCGGTCCCGCGCCGCGTCGTGCTGGCCCTGGCGGCGCAGCGCGTCGCCGAGGAGGCTCAACGTGTAGGCCTTGAAAACGCCGCTGCCGGACTCGGTGACCTTGGCAAGCGCCTTCTCGATCGCCTCGATGGCCGATGCCGGAGTGCCGTGATCGAGCACGAGACGGGCGCGACAGACCGCGCCGAACGCCAGCCAGGTGCCGAAGCCCTGCTCGCCGGCGTGGTCGAGCGTCAGGGCCACCGCCCGTTCGGCCGCCTCGGGCTCGCCCGCCTCCAGCGCCAGCATGGCGTTCCAGTTGAGGGCGTAGTTGATGCTGAAGGAATGGCCGAGCCGATGGGCGAGGGCGAGGCTTTCGTCGAGCAGGTGCCGGGCCTGGTCGGCATAGCCCATGTACCAGAGGGTCAAGGCGCCGCGGCAGCCGCAGACCACGCCCGGGTCCTGGCCGTAGAGCGCCAGATGGCGCGGGTGCTGGTCGATCGTGTAGCGCCGGCGGGCGGCCTCGAGATGATGGCGGGCGAGCGGCAGCTCGCCGCGCCAGGAATGGGTGATGCCGAGCGCGTAGTCGGCCTCGACGGCGAGCGTCGAGTCGTCCAGCCCGCTCGCCAGCTCGGCCAGCCGGCGGGCCAGGGCGAGCGCCTCGTCCGCGCTGCCCGACACGGCCGCCTGGATGGTCAGCCCGAGGACGATCGGGAACTCGGCGAGGCGGAGCCCGGCCGCGCGGCAGCGCTCGAGCGCCCGGCTGTAGACCTCCTTCGTCGAGAGGCTCGCATGGCCTTCGATGGCGGCCTGCACCTTGCCCAGCATGGTCAGGGACTCGACCTCGCGCCGGTCGCGCGAGGCGCCCGCCGGCAGCGTCTCGATCAGCCGCAGCGAGCGCTCGAGATAGCGGCGGGCCTCGCGATTGGCGGCCTTGTCGTTGGCGAGATCGGCGGCCCGCATGTAGTAGTCGATCGCCGCCTCCGTGCGCCCGGCCTGCTCCAGATGGTGCGCCACCGTCTGCGGCTCGGCCTGGGCACGCTCCGGGAAGCGGCCGAGCAGGGCTTCGGCGATCCGCTCGTGCAGGAGCGCGCGAGGGCCGCGCAGGAGCGACTGGTAGGCGACGTCCTGGACCAGCGCGTGCTTGAAGAGGAAGCGGTCGCCGCGGCGAAAGACGAGCTCGGCGCCGACCAGGCGGTAGAGCGCCTCGTCGAGGCCGGCCCTGGCCTCGCCAGCGGCGGCCTCGAGAAGGTCGTGATCGAACTCGCGGCCGATGCAGGCGGCTATTTGCGCCACCTCCTTGACGGCGTCGAGGCGCTCGAGGCGGGCCATCAGCGAATCCTGCAGCGAGGCCGGAACGCTGGCGACATCGCCGCCCCGCTCGAGGGTGGCCCTGGTCATCTCCTCGATATAGAGGGGCACGCCGTCGGTGCGGGCGAGGATCGTCGCGACCATGTCGTCGGGCAGCCGGTCGCTGCCGGCCAGCCGCTCGACGACCTTCAGGGCGGCAGCCTTGCCGAGCCGGTTCAGGGTTACGGCCGTGAGGTGCGGATGGCCCGTGAGGCGCGGCTGGTCCTCCGGCCGCGAGGTCAAGAGGAGCAGCACCCTTGCCTCGTCGATCCGGCCGAGGATGCGCTCGACCAGCTCGAGCGAGGTCGGGTCGATCCAGTGCAGATCCTCGAACAGCATCAGCACCGGCGAGCGCCGGGCGAGCTGCTCGAGGCGCCTCACCAGGATCTCGATCACGAGCTCGCGCCGCCTGGCTGCGCTCGTCCGGGCAGGAGGCGCGGTCCCGTCGATGTCGAGCAGCTCGGCCAGCAGCGGCAGCGCATCGCCGAGCTCGCGATCGGCGTCACCGAGAAGCTCGCCGAGCCGGTGCAGCCGTGCCGTGTGGTCGGGCAGCCGTTCGAGGTCGGCCTCGGCGACGAGCTGGCGACGCACCGGCCAGAGTGGGCTATCGCCCTGCTGCGGCGACGTCTGGTAGCGCAGAATCCGCGCGCCATCCGCCACTGCTCGCTCGATCAATGCCGCGGCGATTCTGGACTTGCCGATGCCCGGCTCGCCGATCAGCAGCACGGCCTGGCCTTCGCCTTCCTTGGCGCGCTCCCACCGCTCGACGAGCAGCGCCAGCTCCAGTTCGCGGCCGACCATCGGCGACAGCTTGCGGGCATGCTGCGCCTCGAAGCGGTTGAGCTGCAGCTGTTCGCCCCTGACCCTGAAGACCGGCACCGGCTTCGGCAGCCCCTTGACGAGCTGCTCGCCCAGGGGCTCGAGATCGAAGGTATCGCCGACCAACTCGCACGTGTCGGCGGCAATGACGACATGGCCGGGCTGGGCGATGCCCTGAAGCCGGGCCGCGAGATTGGGTGTGCCGCCGGCGAGGCTGTCGGCGTCGCCGCGCTGTCCGTCGACGACGACCATGCCGGTGGCGATGCCGATCCGGCCGGCGAGCGGGGTGTTGCCGGGTGCCTGGAGGCGGCCGACGGCGGCGATGACGGCGAGGCCGGCACGAATCGACCGTTCGGCTGCGTCCTCGAGTGCGCGCGGCCAGCCGAAGCAGGCGATCACCCCATCACCCGGAAAGCCGGCGACATGCCCGCCGAAGGCCTCGACCTCCCGCCGTACGGCGGCCCGATAAGTCTGCAGCAGCTCGTGCATGTCCTCGGCGTCGAGTCCGACGGCGATCGCGGTCGAGTCGACCAGATCCACGAACATCACAGTGAGTTGTCGCCGTTCGGCTAGGGCTCCGGCCGCGGGGGCGGATTCCGGAACAGGCGCCGGCGGGATCTCGACGTTGCCGTTGCGACCGAGGCGGTGCAGTAGCTCGATCCGGCTCGACACTTCCAGCTTGCGGTAGATGGTATTGAGGTGGGTGCGGACGGTCGCCGGCGAGATCTCGAGATCGCGCGCGATCTCCTTGTAGCTCAGACCGTCGACATAAAGCCGCGCGATCTGGTCCTCGCGAATGCTCAATTCGGCGCCGACTTCACCGGCTGCCAATCGCGATTCCCCCGGATTGTCGAGACCTGACGGCCATACCCGACTATTCGGCGCACAGGCGACCTACGTCATCGAGGCGCCGCTTTCTACGCTACCTGACCGATACCACGCGCCGGCCGGCGATGCCAGCTTGGGCCTCACACGCATGGCAAGGGAGAATACCATGACCCGACTGCAGCTCGCGACCCTGGACAACGGCTCGACCGCCATCGATGCGGCGGCGGTGAGGGCGCTCGCTACGGGCCTCGAGGGCGGCACGGCGCTGCCCGGCGAGCCGGGCTACGACGAGGCGCGGACCATCTGGAACGCCATGATCGACCGAAGGCCCGGTCTCGTGGTCCGCTGCCGGAGGGCGGAGGACGCCCGACGGGGACTCCGCTTCGCCGCCGAGCACGGCCTCCTGCTCGCGATCCGCAGTGGCGGCCACAACATCGCCGGCAATGCCGTCTGCGATGGCGGGCTGCTGGTCGATCTCTCGCAGATGCGCGACGTGACGGTCGACGCAGGAGCCCGCCGCGTGCGGGTCGAGGCGGGTGCCCGTCTCGCCGATGTCGATGCCGCGACCCAGGCGCATGGTCTGGCCGTGCCGCTCGGCATCAACTCGACGACGGGCATTGCCGGGCTGACGCTCGGCGGTGGCTTCGGCTGGCTGTCGCGCAAGCACGGGTTGACCATCGACAGCCTGTTAGCCGCGGAGATCGTCACCCCGGACGGACGCCTCCGGCGAATCGATGCCAGGAGCGATCCGGATCTCTTCTGGGCGATCCGGGGCGGTGGCGGGAACTTCGGTGTGGTCACCGCGTTCGAGCTGAAGCTGCACCCGGTCGGGCCGGAGGTGCTTTCGGGCCTCATTGTCCATCCGATGAGCGAGGCGCCGGCCCTCATGCGGGAGTATCGCCGGCTGGCCGCCGACATGCCGGACGAGCTCACCGTCTGGGTGGTGATGCGCAAGGCGCCGCCGCTGCCGTTCCTGCCGGAAGAATGGCACGGCCGCGAGGTGCTGGTCTTCGCCGCCTGCTACGCCGGCGACATGGCAGCGGGCGAGAAGGCCCTGGCGCCGTTGCGCGCCCTCGGCAAGCCGATTGCCGATGTCATCAGCCCGCACCAATATGTCGGCTGGCAGCAGGCCTTCGACCCGTTGCTCACCGACGGTGCGCGCAACTACTGGAAGTCCCACAACCTGGCCGGTCTGGACGATGGCCTGATCGACCTGCTGGTGGAGGCGGTCGGCCGGTTGCCGTCACCGGAATGCGAGATCTTCGTGGCCCAGCTCGGCGGGGCAGCAAGCGGCGTCGATCCGGCAGCCACCGCCTACGCGCATCGCGATGCCCGCTTCCTCATGAACGTGCACACCCGCTGGCGGGAAGCCGGCGACGACACGCGCTGCATCGCCTGGGCGCGCGAGCTTTTCGACCGGGCGGCCCGCTTTGCTACGGGTGGCGTCTACGTCAATTTCATGCCGGACGACGAGGGCGGTCGGGTCAAGGGTGCCTTTGGCTCGAGCCTGACGCGGCTCGGCCGGATCAAGGCAGAGGTGGACCCGCGCAATCTGCTGCGGATGAACATGAACGTTCGTCCCGTCGTCTGACGATGTCTGGGGGCGAGGGGGCGTCAGGCCGCATCCGGCGGCCTCCCGTCGTCCCACCAGCCGCCGCGCAGCACGATGCCGCGCTGGCGCAGGCGCTGGTCGCCCGCCATCACGGCGCCGATCGAATCGAGGTAGCAGAACTCGCCCCTGTCGATGACGAGGAGAGTGGCATCGCCGACCGAGCCGGGCGCCAGCGTGCCGAGCTCGGGATGGTTCATGACTCGGGCCGGCGTGGCGGTGGCGGCGCGGACGACCTCGGGCAGCGGCATGCCGAGGCAGAGGAGCTTCGACATGGTCACCAGCACGTCGTGGGCGGAGCCGTCGATGCAGTCGACATGCACGCCGCTGCCGATGACGTCCGGCCAGAAACCCTGGTCGACCATTCGCCGCGCGGTGTCGAAGCCGAACGAGCCGGAGCCGTGGCCGACGTCGAAAATCACGCCGCGCTCGCGGGCTGCGAGATAGGTGTCGCCTATCCGGCCCCCGGGCATCCAGGGCTAGTTCATCTTGGACGTGTAGCAGTGGGTGACGATGTCGCCGGGGCGGAGCGGGTCGACGATGTCCTCGAGGCGCGGCGGCGGGCGGCGCCGATATGCACCATGACCGGAACCTCGGCGTCGGGCGTGGTGAACATCGCCACCGAAGCTGGAGAGCCCGGGCCACCAGCATCTTGAGATTCACGCCGACGATCAGGAAGACCACGGTGTCGCTGACGGTCCGCCCGTCGATCGGATCGTTCAGCAGCCGCTCGTAGCCGGCGATATCGCTGCCGAGCCAGATGCCGTAGGCGATGGGATAGACGACGAACAGGACGAAGACGGCGGCGTAGGGGATCAACAGGATCAAGCCCCAGGCCCGATCCATGGAGGCGCCCGGCCTCGCCACCATCGACGACGGCGTAGCTTGCACCCGTGATGTCATCTCGGAGCGCGGCTTGCACTACTGGTCGAGCAGCACGTGCATCCGCTCGAGCTCGTCGATCGCGTCCTCGGTGCTCCAGCCGTCGAGGAGAATTCGACCAGTGGCCTTGGCCCAGAGCTGCTCCGCCATGACCTTGGCGTAGCGATAGTTCCGCGTCTGCAGAAAGGGTTGGTTCTCGACCGTGGTGAACTGCTCGTGCAAGGCGTAGCGATGCGGATCTGCCGGGTCGTTGTAGAAGGGATCGTCCAGGAGCGCCGGCATCACCGGGAAGAAGCGGCCAAGGGCGCCCTTCAGCATCGGCCCCATGTTCTCGGGCGCGAGCAGGAGGCTCATGAAGTCCTTGGCGTT